>QLIP01032549.1_pt1 | contig 57142 bp, 51 predicted proteins | sample 1769771 | NCBI WGS metagenome assembly QLIP01 (sample SAMN09428762, study PRJNA476227) | Gut metagenome, whole genome shotgun sequencing project. | isolation source: cecum | host: Rhizomys sinensis | place: China: Jinsha town of Minqing, Fujian Province | collected 2013-09-23 | reverse complement strand
TTTCTAAAATGGATTGGCACATGATTTGTTTCAAAATCATGATTGGCGTAGGGCATCTTAATCAAAAATGTTGGATTTTGTCCGATGCTGTTTTCCTTCCCATGCTTTCCATGATCGGCCATAAGGATGATCATGCTTTCCTCATACGTGCCGCTCTCTTTCATCTTTTCTATATAGGCAAATACAATTTTCATAACACCGTGCATCTGCTGTTTCAGCGTTGCCTCGCCTTTTGGTACAGATTCTATGTTTTCAGTCATCCTATAAGGAGCATGCGCTCCTAACAAATGATACAAACGCATCGCATTTTGATATTTTAATTGCAGACCGCCCTCCTTTAAAAAATTCTGGTAAAATGCAACATCATCCACATAGTATTCCCTTGCATCAACTGCAATCAGATTGAGCATATCTTCACTGTAAAACCACAAATACCTCTTTAACGGCTGCGGAGCCGTATAGAAAGAAACCAATTGATACAGTAGCTTCATAAATCTATATGGGGCATAGATATAATAATTCCCTTCAACTAATTTAGTATTATCTATCATGCCGTCTTGTATCATTCCTATATATTTATTGTGTGTAAAAATTCTCACATCATAATTATTGTCCTGCAAATCCCTGTATAATGCTGTATCATTCCATGCTTCCTGCAAATATTGTTCATAACTAAGCCATGTCGGATCATACTCCACCCCTGTAAGCAATAACGGCATAGCCGCAGATGTATTCGCACCTCCCGAGATTGCATTGTCAAAATAAGTGAAATTTTTTAATTCGTCATAAAACTGCTCATCACCTGCAATGATATTCTGAAAATCTTCTGATTCCATAGCGTCAAGCACAAAGACAATAATGTTGCTGTCTGTACCGATCGTATATTCATCTTCTAGCGTTAAGATTATCGGAGGCTGCTCCCTTTTCATCTGGACTGCCCCATTTTCACCTGCCGTTGCCAGCAACACTGGCAGGGTAAGCATCTGCACAGCAACAAAGAAAATTGATGCATACCGGCAGATCATCTCTGCTTTTTTTCTAAAAAAATAAACAGCAGCCTGGCATCCGGCTATGCATGCTATCCAAAAGATTATGCTGATCGTTCCTTCCAGCGCATAATCTTCCCATGCAATGTCTGTCCCATCTAACGGGGACAGGCTGGGATTTAGAAAATTTCCCTGCACATACAAGGCAAAAGCAATGCTAAACAAAAAGGCCGCTATATAATGAATCCTCGCCTCATTTCCAAACAGCACGGCAGTTGCCAGAATCATCACCGCCATCAAAACTGCCATCATCCCAATCATTGGCAGTATATCGATATAATCAATTGGAAATTCTTTAATATTCCCTAAAAATAAGTCGGACGGCATAAAAACCGCATAGGTAATGACAAGAAAAGCGGCAGGCCAAGCTGTCTGCTTTATGGAATCTATGCTTTCTTTTCTTGTTTGTTTATTAGCAAGCCTGCAGACAGCCAGCAATACACATAAAGTAAAGATCTCAACCAAGCAATACTGAAGTTGAAACCCTATTCCCATCTTGGCAATCTGGGAACTTCCCTTTCCCATAATCCAAAGCAATACCCTTGCAACAAGATTCGATACACCGCAGGCAATGACCATCCGCAATAAAAACTGATGCCATTTTTCTTTACGGCGAAGCATCACTTTTTCATACAAGGCAATCACTGCTATTCCAGGCAACAACATAATGTTGATTACTAACATAGTGATCCTCCTTCGTCAAAGCAATTTATCATGACACACAACAGTATGCACTCATACATTTATCATGCCTTCTCCTCTCCAAAATCCACACAGTACCAAGCATGTGGTCTTCTTTTTTCTACAGGTGGTAATTGCATATAATCACCATAAAGACACGTCAAATACGCATCCAGATCTTTCTGAAACTTTACTTTGATACCTTCAAATTCTAACTCTATTAGCGGAAAAGAGTCTTCTATATAAATCATATTTGTATAAGGACTTGTATCATGCAGGTATGCCATTCTCTTTGTTTCTATATGATTATATTGGCAGGCTTGTCTCTTTGCATTTTTATAAATCCATTGCGGGGAAATATGACAGATGACCAGCACCGTATGTATCAGCATACAAAGACCGCCTATCAGCTTCTGTATATACCCCCCCCCTTCTATGGAAATTGTTGGTTTTGCCAACAGGCGCAGTATCAATATCTTATTCCAGATCCATGTCCCCCGTGCCTGGATTCTCATTTTTTTATCATCATCTGCCACATTATCATAGGCAAATATATCCAAAAAAATCCCCAATTCTGATTTCAAGTCCTTTAACGACTCATCCACAAACTTCGTTCCTTTAAGCATAATCCTAGATGTCATAAGCGGATAATCCGGCATGTATTCCGCATTGGCAATCCGGTACTTGTTGCTGTAGTTTTCTCTAAATATTTCCAGCAATTTTTCATAGTCTTTCCGTGGCAGGCCAACATCAATATCGTCGTCCCATGGAATAAACCCTTTATGCCTTACAGCACCTATGGCTGTGCCACCAATAGCAAAATATGTCAGATGATATTGTTCACATACGGCAATAAAATCTTTTAATATACCCAGTTCCATTTGCTGTAACTTTTTCAACGTCGTTTCATCATATCCCTTTGTTTCATTTTCTTTCATTATATCCCCCTTAGTTCCGCAAATGCCTTTGCATAACTATAGCAGAAATTATCGCTTGCGTCAAATAACCGCTAAATAATGCATAACTGGTTCCATTTATATAAAACTTTTGAAGCATCGCTGCTGAAACTGCCGTACAAACAACAGCACCTGTCAGATTGCTCAAAAGCATTCCCTTGCCTGCCCTTAAAATAACCAGCAAAGCATTCTCAAACCAAATAAAAACAGCCATGGCAGCACAGCCAATAATTGGCAGCAGCAGATACGTGTGCTCCCTAATTTCTTCTCCTAATAACAGCACTAAAATTTCTTCCCCCAACACGATGCTTCCTAGCAATGCCGCTATCGAAAGCAATGCCAGCATGCCTATGCTTTGCGCTGACATTTTTAAAAATGCTTGTTTATTTTCATCATGCCAATACTTTGCAAGCGGTGTAATAAACGGCGTCAGCAAATAATTGGCGGCAACCTGTACAATCAATGTAGGTGCTGCGATTGATCCATAAATTCCTACAGCTTCTAAACCATAAATCTGTTCAAGAAAGTATCGTGGAACCGCTACGATTGCCGTTACCAAGGCAGCATTTACTGCCAAAGGAAGCCCTTCTAGCAAGAGAGTCTTCATTCTCACATACTGGCTATCCAATGAAACAAAAGTCACTGATTTTGCATTCCTTAAGTCAAATATTATAATAATAAGACCGGAAGAAATACACATGCATACAACTGACGCGCATACATTATGCCATGCCAATAAAGAAATACAAAACGCGCCAAAGCCCAATAAACCCCGAAGCATATAAGACTGCCCGACAAAGTCCATTCTCTCTCTCTTTTGCATCATACACGCTAATACATCGGCTGCTGCTTCGGTTATCCTATAAAACATATATGCCATGATCACAGTCTGCTGATAACGGCTATATGCATTGAAACAGACAAAGACACCGCATATTGCCAAAGCTGCTATGCAGGTTATCATGCGCACAGCAATATAATCACTGTTTTTATATTTTTCTTCTATATCAGATACTTGAAAATGGCTTAACCCCCATGTCGCAATACAGGCAAAGACAGCCGTAACAGAAAGTGCCAGCGAATATACCCCCGCTGCCTCTAATCCCATATTCCTTAAAACGATTACCGTAATCACCCACTGCAAGCCTAAATATATGAAATTTCCAATAGAATTCCATATCATATTCTGCTTAATCGTGAGCCGCTTCGTATCCATACAAATCTTTGATCCTCTCCCACTAACGGAAACTTACAAAAAATTCTTCCTTACCCCATCCACTATCCATCTGCCACAATCCCCGAATAATCTGAAAATATATGGCACAACTCCAGCTCTCCTGACTGTATCTGATATATGCATTCATAGCTTTCTGTCACACCATCACTTTTCAACAGCCGGAATGTCCCATGCATATGTTCGTCAGGCTCTGCGCTTTGAATCTTTTCAATCTTCTTAACATTTTCTGATACATCGATTTGTCTTACAACAAAACCAAGCATAACATTTCTGCCGTAATAAGAAGAATATTTTTGTGTGACAAATCTGGCCACGCCTTCTTGCACATATTTCTTGTTTAAATCAGAATTTCCATCAATTCTCTTACACTCTACAATATAGCATGCCTCATCTTTTTCAAAATCGCTTTTCAGAAGAATACGGATATCCACCCTGCCAAAATAATTCCCGTTTCCATCATAATGTTCCAACGCCTCAGGATCAAACCGATAGCCTGACATATCATGGGCGGCTTTTTGCTTTTTCATATATTCTTCCAGCATAATGCTTCTGATCGCATTCTCATCGTTTGGCATCTGCCGCTGCCTCGTCCCGTAGTCTTCTACAGCCAATCTGCACATACTGCAAATATAGTCTGTGATTTTCTCAAAATCTGCCTTGTATAATGCCTTTTGTATTTCCTTGCTTAATTTCCCGCCCATCAGCAGTCCCCCTTCCCCAGAAGCACTGCATTAATAATTTTATAGCTGTCTTTTACTGCCATGGCACTATGCCAGTTTTTAGACTCAACAGGTTTTACAATAATAAAAGCATCATTTGAAAATTCTACAATATTTTTGGTCTGATAAAAACAGTCATTCAATTGATAAATCATAAAGTCTGTCAGCAGCTTAACATTGTCATCCAAAGAATCCTTTACGCGGATGTGTCCAGTTATTTTTTCTAAAGAGAGCTTTACTTCCAAAGCGGCAAATTTTTCTTTGATATTTGGATAAATATTAATTGCATAATATACTTTGCTTTGCGCAAAATGCCTGTCCCATATTCTAGAAAATACAAGCACATAGTCTTCCAGCATTTTTATGCTGCATGGCTTTTCCTGATATGTTCCGCAAATTCTTGGAATTTGAACAGTCAGGGCATACGCAACAAAACAGTTATCCTGTAAGCCATACATCCTCATAACACATTGGTTTAAGTCATATTGTAATCTCTTCCTTTTTTCTTCACAGTCTTCCTGCTGTATTTTCTCAGCTAATGCGGCCAATTCATCGCTGTACACATAGGGATACTTAGCCAGTTCGTCTAAAAAAATTTGTTCCCTTTCTATCCCTACAGAAGACCCCAGCATGAAATTAAAATAAGAAAACAACGAAGAATTAAGTAATCCGCATAGATTCAGCAATATATTCTTATCCGTCTGTGCTCCTTTGATGCAATTGACCGTTTCCCGGTACAAAAAATCCTGCTCTGCATATACCGCCTTAATAGAATAATCTACACAATCCAAGCCTTTCTTAAAAAGAACATATGGCGCCTCATATATTTTTGATTGCCTCGGACGATGTATTTGCTCTTTATTAAAAATTGAATACGCCCTATCATCCAAATAAAAATGGTCTATCGCCTTATCAGAATCGAGGATTTTTCTTCCAAGCAAATGTGAGGAGTCTTTTTTATCTCCCGGATTATCCTGAAGCCCTTTTTTCATGATCAGCCTGTGTTTCAAAAGGGCATCTTTCACCGTGCCATATTTTTCGCGCAGACCGCTAAGCAGCTCAAAATCCCAGTATCCGCCATAAACCAATATCTTCCATAAATCATCATGCTTTAAAAACAATGTCTGTTCCACATGCTTGACATCATCAGGTTCTATCATTATAATCCCAAATAATTTCAAATATAGATTGGGTTTTAAACTGATATGTTCTACTTTGTGCCCCGTCTGGCATTCTTTACGCAAAAAAGAGAGCACGGCCGCCGGGGCTATTGCATCTTTAAAAATTTGCTTTCTTACGGCAGACAGTTCCAATACCTGCTCTATCTGTGTATCTGTTAATAATTTTTCCCTAAAGACCACAGAAGGACGCTTGCCTTTATATAATATTTTTGACGGAATGACCAAACTGCATTCTGTGTCAGCATTCCCCATTTCTTGTGCTTTTAATAAAAAAGCGATACAGATTTCGTTATTTTGCGCAACAATCCCCCTATCCGCACAATAAGTTTTATAATTTTCCTGATCCACGCTCCCCCATGGCGGATTCCCTAGAATAAACCTGAAATTCACATTTTTTATTGACTCTAATTTTTCTTCATCAAAAAAATCGCCACAGAAAATATTTTTATTTTTTAAAAGCGGCAGTCTGAAATTTTCCAGGTTTTTTAAATCCTGATAATCAAAAAGCGTAACATACAGCGAAAAAACAGTAACATCTACGGCTTCTTCGTTACAATCAATCCCATAGATATTCTCCTGCACCAATGCGCTAAGCCTGTCTTGATCCCGCAGAAAACCATCTGGATCCGCATTGCGTTCCAGTATCTTTTGAAGCGATTTTACCAAAAAAATACCCGATCCGCAAGCAGGGTCTAATACTTTACACGCATTTCCCAAAAAAAGATACTTGCCAACCGTTCGGTTTATCATATAATCTGCCAGATAGCCTGGCGTATAAAATGCCTTGTCCTTATTTTTCTTTTCCTCGCCTAAGAGTATCTCATAAATATTGCTGATAAGTTCAACCGGAATAATATTAAAGTCATAAAAAGGAAACAGGCACAATTGCCCTGTCTTTATTTCTTTCTCTGCTGTCAGAAAATCATGCAGCATCCAGAGTGCTTCCTGCGTTATTTCCTTCCACTCCTTTTGTTCATCCGCTTCAAACAGGCTGCCGTTAAATCTCTCTTTTAAATACCGCATCAGCGAGAAAAAAGCTTCTTTTTTTTGCAAAATATGCAAAAATGTTTTCCGGGAATGCAAAACATCATCATTAAGCCCCATATAGGCAATGTTCACGCCACGATCAATCAAATATCTGATAAACAATACCCGCAGTACGAGTCGATTGGCAAAAGAAATTTTATATTCATTCCGCAGTTTTTGTGTAACGCTCCTAAGATTATCAATTAAAAATTCGTTTAAGAATCTTTTAGCTGCATCTTGCCCGGACATATCTGTTGACAGGCTGTCTGCCACATTCCAATAGGAAAATGCATTACGCTCATCGCACTGCCCCAAATCATACGCCGCAATATCCTGCAGCTTAATTGCTTTATCCGCATCTAAAACCATCCTTTTTCCATCGTATATTTTAAGATAATTTCCCTCATCAGAAATGACAACCGGCACCTGCGCATTCCATATCTTTCCTTGAATACCTGCATCCTCCCGACTGTTTAAATCATCAAAAAAAACGGTAATCACACTGCCCCCCACAATGTAGGCAGCATAAGGCGCCAATGTGCGCAAAACCTTTCTATCGTGCCATGACAGTTCAGTGCATTTATCAATATCAGCTAAATAAAATAATTTTTCTGAACGATGGTATCCCAACCTCTGAATGACTGTTTCGATAGTCCTCATCGCACCGTCTCCCCCTCACACCATCTTCCCTATCCCATCCACTACCTTATCCCACACAAAATACTCCCTGACCCTTTGATACACATTCCTTGCGGCGCGTTCCCTATACTCCCTGTCATTTACGGCGTTTCGCAGCGCCGCCGCAATCGTTTCTTCTTTGTTATCGGGAATGATGATCCCATAGGATCCATCCGGTATTATTTCTTTTGCGCCTCCGCAGTCCGTCATGATAATGCAGTTTCCGCATGCGGCAGCCTCTAAAACCGAAGTCGGCATGCCTTCTGGATAGGCCGACGGAAAACAGAATATGTTAGAATCCCAAAGCAGTGCCAGCACATCCGGGAAAGTTACCTGCCCTAGCAGATAAATATTGGCACCGCTTTTTGCACACGCTTTCTTTAGTTCTGGCATCATAGGGCCGTCCCCTGCAATGACCAGGTTCACATTTCCATATTCCCTATGGATGGCAGAAAATGCCCTAGCCAGCTGGAAAACGCCTTTCTCCTTTAAAATCCGCCCCGTAAAAGAAATGACGATGTCCTCTTTTGCAATTCCCAGCCTTTCTTTCATTGATGCCTGGGAAAGCCTTTGTTTTTCTATCTGTTCTAAGTCGATCGCATTGTGCAGTATCCCGGATGAACGGATCCCAAAATGCCCCAGCCACTCATTGCACGCCTTTGAAACACCGTAAAACTTACCGGCATTTTTCTTGAGCAAATATGCTAAAATATGTTCATATGCCTGCCCTATGGATGACCAAAAAGCACTTGACAGCGCAATATGGGAACTGCCATGCTCAATGACAATATTGGCATTTGCGTATTTTTTCCCATACAGCACTCCAAGCAAAGACAGCGGATACAGCCTCGTATTAGTGATCACAAGGTCATACCTTTTTTTAAAAATTTCTTTCAGCATCCTGCGGCAGCGCACATTGTATAAGACTACCGGCAGACGGTTGCCCATAAGCCCGGCACTTGGCAGGCGGTAAATCCTAGACTGCCCGTTCTTTTCATAAACGTCCGCGCCATACAGATCGGAAGTCACAATTGTCACTTCTACATTTCTTTCACTTAGCTTTTGCGCTATATGGAATGTATACTTTTCTACGCCGCCGCTGCTTGGCAGATATTGTGCTGAAAAAATGCATACACGCTTTTTCACAACGCCCTCCCTTTTACAACTGCTTGCCACAGGCTGTCTGCGCATGGCTGCCTTTCGTTTTAGCGTCTTCCTTTTCCCTGATTGCAATTTCCTGTGTCAGATTTTTTATTTTATTTTCCATTTGCGATATTTTGATTGACATGCTAAATACCCGTATCAATAAAATAAAAATAAATACAAGGTATACAAAATTTACCGGCGAATCTACCTTTAATGCCCCTGTAAAACAATAAACGACCTGCGGGAAAATGCTCAAGCCTACGATCATGCCCCAAAATAGTATCCAAAATAAAGAGTCTTCTATTTGAATCTGCGCCTTTTTTATTTTCCTGATAATATAAGCAAAACTTCCCACAGAAAATACAAACAGCAATATCCGTAAAGCAAACGACATGTCAACTCCTCCTTAAGCGGAAAATCTGTACGAGCAAAATTGAGATGCACATATGCGTCATATACCTTAACGCGTTTTTCATGTTCAGATAACTCTCCCCTGCGATCCGCTCCTGCATTTCTACCTGCACTTCCGCCACTTTCACGCCCGTATGCATCAAAAATGATATCGTATCCGGCTCCGGTGTGTAATTCATAATATAGGCAAATTCCTTCAATACGCTTTGCCCATACAAGCGCATGCCGGAAGTCGGATCATAAATCCTCGTACCGGTCGTAAGCTTAATGCAAAAACTGATAATATAGCTCCCTAATGTCCGAAGCGAAAATTTCCGCTTTCCTTTTTCCACAAAACGGGAGCCTATGACAATATCCGCCTTCTCTTTCTCCATTGCAGCGATCATTTTTTCAATATACTGCGGATTGTGCTGCCCATCGCCGTCTAACTGCAATGCCATCCCATATCCGGTCCGATAGGCATAGCGCACACCCGCCTGGAATGCCCCCGCAAGCCCAAGGTTTACCGGCAAATCCAACAATGCATAGCCTCTTTTTTTGCATATATCTGCCGTATGGTCTTGTGAGCCGTCATTTACGACAAGGTAGTCGTACTGCCCGAAATTTTGTATCAGATTGTCCACAACCCGCGCAATATTTTCCTCTTCATTGTATGCCGGTATGATGATCAGTAGTTTTTTCATATTTTTTCCTATGCCGAGACATTGTTCTTTTTTCTCCATTTTTGCAGCCATGCCTTTATTATATCACCAAACAGATATTTTAGCATCAAAAAATATCCAATATAAAACAGGCCGAAAGTGTAGGCGAGATAACGCTGTAAGCCATACATAATAATATTCGTCACAAAAATATTCGCAGTCAGTATCAAAAGCACCAATCCCATAAACAACGGGTAAATCCGCTGCTTTTCTTTCTTCTTCCCGCTCCATAGCAGCAAGCCGATTGCCGAAAAATACAAAAAGAACGTAATGATATAGCATAAAAGATAAAACGACTCCTTTTGTATAAAAATGGAACATATCAGACATTCCGGAAACAAAAGAAACAGCAGCGCAACATACTCCGCAAAATGGCGTTTGAACAATGGCATAATGATACGCGCACGCATTTCTATAAAATGTTCATCATCCAGATACTGCCGCAGTACCCGGCTGCCCGTCCGGCTTACGCGGTCAGAGTTTTTTAAGTCTTTCCACTTCCAAAGCCCCTCCCTGGCATAACAAAAACGCAGCCGCCTCTCATCTATCTTTTGCAGCATTTCTGTAAAAAGCTGTTTTGTCTGCGCATCCTCAAAAAGTTCTGCATCTTCTTCCTGTGCAACATAAAGCACTTTTCCAAACATCAAATTGGCAACATTTCTTTCCAGGACAGCCGCGGTATCCAGCTTCCATAACGCTGCCAGCGCGATTACGGCTGCCCCTAGGCCGCCTATCCACATTTTTTTGCTGCTCCACTGCCCTTTCTTTCCTTTCACTGCAGCATAAAAAAATGCCAGAATGCAAAACCCAAAAAGAAAACCCATCTGCAGCCGTATGAGTGCCAGCAGGACGGATAGCACTGATGCTTTTAAAATAATTTTATGATTATAATGAAACAAACCTTTCATGATGCACACAAACCACAGATAAAAAAAAGAAAAAGACAGGCTTTCCGTCATGACCGCATGGGTATACACGTATTCCGGCAAAGTCGTCGCATACATGCCAAAACTCAACACATACACAAAAATGCCTTCCCACAGATGCAGCCCAAACTCCTTTTGAATCTGTAGTGCCAGATACATACAGCAGATGATCGCAAACGTACCCTGTATGATTACGACCCATTCCAAATAAGTTTCTGCTGGAAATATTAGTTTACATAGATGTATAAAATAACTGTAAACCGGCGTCAATCCCCGGCTGCTTTCAAAGTTCAGATAATAATAACTGTCTTTGTCTAATATCACTCCTGATTGGCCAAGGAGGAAAAAATAGAGGATGCCTAACGCAAACATAATGCCTGCCTGCAGATAAATATTCTTATCAATCCTCACAGCCAGTTTATCTCTCATATTTTGGCATTGTCCTCCGTCTATATTTTAAAAATATGTTTTAACTTATAATAAATTTTTTCCTGCAATGTAGATTCCTGCCAGATTTCATTTTTCTTTGCCCTGTATGCTTCCAGAACAGCCCTTGATTCTTCCCAGAAAGGATAATCATAAACTTCCTCCAGCGGCTCATATATTTTCCTGTCTACATCATAAAAATCCATGCTCACCAAATTCATATCCTCGTGTGCATCATACAACAGATCATAAAGCTCCTCTGTGGCCGTTTCCTTATTAAAAATATATTTATAGCGTCTGCCTATCACTGCCAATTTTCTATGCTTTTGGGCGTAATATGCAGTATCTGACAATACAGTTTCATGCCGGGGGATAACATTGTTTAATATGATTTCCCTTAAATCTATATTAGAAGTAATATCCTCATAATTTTCTATCCCGTCAATTCTCGGCGTAATGAGCGGAATATGAATTGCAGGTTCATATACATCAAAACCATATCCTACTTTGCCTTTTCTGCCATTCATGTTTCCATGATCGGCTGTAATATAAATACTGTCATCACTCGTATATTTTCTTACAATGCCTACACACGCATCAAATAAATCTAAATCTGTTCCATAGCCTGTCCTGCCTGCCAATGCATATGGAAAATGTATCCACGTAAATGTTTTATCCTGCGCATTCATAGCTTCTGCCAATACCTGTTCGACTCGCTCTAATACTTGTCTGGACGCTTCCTCATCTCTTGCAATTGGCCTTTTATGCGGAAATTTAGGTCCTAAACGCACTCCCATGTTATCGACATAATGAAAGGAGGTATGCTGCCATATATTGGTATAATTAGTCCATTCTTTATCCCATTGCCCATCCCATATCACATGGCTATTATAGCCCATTTCATAAAATGCACGAAACAAAGTGTCCTTAAACACTTGTTTTAAAGGTTCATAAGTCCGAATCCCTGTCTGGTATGAATAAAGTCCAGTAATCATTGATAAGAATGACATCGCTGTCGATGGCGCTGCCGTATAATGATGCCTGAAAACAGTCCCCTTTGTCGCCAGTTCGTCTATATTAGGTGTATGGCGAGAATACCCCCCCCCTCCATAAACTGGCAGATAAAAGGTTCCAAGCACTTCTTTTGATATTAAAACTATTTTATTTTTTTTCATAAAAACCTCCATGCCGGAGCGTTCTTTGCGAAGGCACGCGATGAAAAATCCGCATATGCGGTTTTTCATCTGCGATTCCGATTTTGTGGCTCCGGCACAAAATCGCCTGTGAAAAATCAGCACATCAGTGTGATTTTTCACAGTAACCTCCCCATTTAAAGACACCTATTTACCGCCTCTGCTATCTGCCTTATCTCTTCCCCCTCCAAATACGGGTGCATCGGCAGCGACAATACCCTCTCGCACACCGATTCCGTAATCGGGCATGCCATCCATCCTGCATCCTTTGCAAAAGCCTCCTGTTTATGCAACGGCTTTTTATAATAGATCATGCTCGGTATGCCCTGTTCTTTCAAATAAGTCTGCAATCCATCCCGCTGCTTCCTGTCTCTTAAAAGAATCGAATATTGCGCCCAGCTAGAGCCATACCCCTTTGGCACAACCGGCGTTTTCACAGCATCTTTTAATAACGCATTATACAAACTAGCATTTCTATTGACACTGTCAAGCTCTTTGCTGCAAAACGCCGCCAGCTTCACTTTCAATATTGCCGCCTGTATCGTATCTAGGCGCGAATTTAACCCGATGCGGACATTATCATATTTATCCTGCCCTTTCCCATGCACACGAAGCGAGCGCAGCATCGCGGCCATCTCTTGGTCGTCTGTAAAAACCGCTCCGCCATCACCATAGCAGCCAAGCGGTTTTGCTGGAAAAAAAGACGTCGTTGACAGCTTTCCAAAACTGCACGCCCTTTTTTCATTGATATGTCCGCCAAAGCCCTGCGCCCCATCTTCTATAATCTCTAAGCCGTACTTTGCGGCAACCGCCGCAATCGCCGGATGATCTGCCGGCAATCCAAACAAATCTACCGGTATAACAACACGCGGCGTTAACCTGCCCTCTTCTATCACCTGCTTAATTGCCCGCTCTAACGCAGCCGGATCCATGTTAAACGTATCTTCCTTAATATCTACAAAAACAGGAACCGCATTGCAAAGCGGCACCACTTCTGCTGTGGAAAAAAAAGTAAAATCCGGCACAAATACCGCATCCTTCTCGCCTATGCCAAGTGCCATCAAAGACAGCTGCAGCGCATCCGTTCCATTCGCACAGGCAATGCAAAAGTTTCTCCCAACATAAGCTGCCACTTGCTCTTCCAATTCTGCAACCTGCCTGCCGCTGATGAAATTCGTCTCTGCCACAACCTCTGCCACTGCTGCATCTATTTCTTGTTTATATTGTGCATATTGTTTCTTCAAATCACGAAATTCCATTTATTGTCCCTCTTTGAAAACTCCTGCGCCTATTTCCCGAATCTTCCCGCGAAATCCATCGTCGCACAATTTTCTAATGGAAATTTTACGTTGCAGCCTTCTGCCGCAGATTTATAAATTCCTAGCACAAGCTCTAAAGCTCGTCTGCCTGCCCTTGCATCCACATACGGTGCCCTGTTTTGTTCAATCGCTTCTATCACATCCGCATATAACGGCGTATGCCCATAGCCATACACATTAGGCGGATTCTCATGATACTTTGCTTTTATCTCTTCCGGGTCATCTAACCAATCAGAAAACCGCCATTCCTCAATGATATTGACCGACGTGCCGCCTGCCTTGACCGTTCCCTTTTCTCCAAACAGATAAAGCGTTTCTTCTAGGTTGCGCGGATACACATCCGTCGTACCTTCAATGACGCCATAGCTTCCATTGGCAAACTTGACAATAGCAAGCCCTAAATCTTCCGCTTCAATATAGCCATGATTTAGCTTGTCCGTCATGCCGATGACTTCCACAATGTCATCTCCCATCATCCAGCGGAGCAAGTCGATATTGTGGATGCACTGGTTCATCAAAGCACCACCGTCCTGCTCCCACGTGCCGCGCCATTTTGCCCTTGCATAATATTCATAGTCTCTGCTCCACCTGATATGCGCTGTACCATAGAACATTCTGCCAAATCTCTTTTTCTCTATCGCTTCTCGGATTTTTTGAACAGACTTGTTGAAGCGGTTTTGATGGCAGGCACACACTTTTACACCTTTTTCCTGCGCTTTTGCAATGATTGCATCGGCATCAGCCAAAGATAGGGCAATTGGCTTTTCTATAATCAGATTGCATCCAGCCCCTATGCAGTCAAGAGCTATCTGCGCATGCTTCCCGCTTTCTGTCGCGATTGCAATCAATTCTGGGTTTTCTTCCTGCAGCATTTGCTTATAATCCGTGTATCTGCGTACATTAGAAGGCAAACCAAATTTAACAATTTTATCACAAACATTTTCTTCTACGATATCGCACAATGCGATAATTTCCAAATTATTCCTTACTGCCGCCATAATGTGGTTTGGCGAGATTCTCCCGCAGCCGATTAATGCGTATTTCATTGCTGTTCTCCTTGTTTTTTGTTTCATGCTACAATTTATATTTTGTCAAGCTCTTATCTCTTCAAATTCTCTGCCTTTTTGCACATTCTCCCAAAATATATCCCTGCCTCGATTGATTCCCACTTGAAATAACATGTCCAAGGCTGACAGATTAGATACAAATTCCTCGGTGCCAGTCTGTTGATATACAGGATGCGCAAAATTTTGATATATTACTTTAATTCCTTTTCTTTCAAAACTTTCTACATCCATATATTTTCTCGCTCCATTCCCTGATAAATAGATGTCCGCTTTGACTGCCTGGCATAAACTTATCAATAGGTCACTCTTTCTGCCCTCTTTATCATACGAGAGCTGGCTTTGGTAAATTAACTTTGTTGTAATCCCCAACATATCTTTGAGCAAACAAATCGTATCAACATTGATTTCCACCAAATAATGATATTTTTTACAAAAAATAGGTTCTATATGTTCCATAATTTCATTGAAAAATGGCGTCCTTTTATAATTATATTCCAAAAATTTTTTATGCCGTTTCTGTACTCTTTCTATTTCAAATAATACAATATCTTTTGTTTCTTTCTCTAAGCGTCCTTTCTTACAAACACTTAATGACAGCATTGCTTCCATGCCATTTACATTTAGGAATTTATTTCTTAGCATTGGGGAACCATCTACGAGTTGCACCTCATCCAAAATAATAAACTTTTCTGCTTTTGCCATCTTATCCATATAACCTATCCATGGAAAATAATGCGGCTGATGAATTGCTGCCTTCATTCTTTATTAATACTCCTTATCTTATATTGGAATAACTTTAATTTAGATTATACCCATAACAATATTTGACTTTAAAATTGCTTTTGCATAAAACTGTGTGCATATATACTTCTACTTTACACGCAGAGGAATATTTTCTAAATCCCTTATATTTTCTTGTAACGTTTCATATCTTTCATATACCGCTCTATCCAAAAACTGCTGTAAACGTTCTGTAATATCTTCTTCCTTTTCAGTATACCATATGGGATGCGTCAATATATGAATCTTATCATATTTTCCACAATTCACAGTTTCCATTGGATCTTCCCGCCAATTTCTTCGTGAGTCTGAAATATATTTAAACTCTTTGAAAAATTTTTCAGAATACGTATTGACGATTTCCCCGCCTTGGATGCACAGATTTTCCGCTAACAATTGGGAAGATGGCCTATGCATAGAAATACTGCTGATACCCCCCCCCCACGAATCTTTTCAGTAAGTCTATCTCAAAGTCAATATTTTTTAAAATATTTCCGTTATATCGAGCTTCATCAAAATGCAGGCCGATCTCATGTCCTGCGCTTTGGATTCTTTTTATATATTCCATATTTTTCTTGGAATATGGATTATAAAAATCGCTACAAAGCAATATATGATACACTGTCTGAATGCCCAGTCCCGCTTCAAACTCTGCAAATTCTGCCGCTTTTTTAAGGCTTTGATCTACATCATGTTTTATGATCACTGCTTTTTCATAATTTGTATACTCTCTATAATTTGATATGGCATAATGATTGCTTCGTATGCAGTCTATCAATTCTGCATACGCTTTCAATGTGAAGTACATGAAACTTCTCCTTCTTTTATATAAGAAATAACATCCCAAAATACAGACTCCAAGTCACAATAAGGATGGAATGTTTCTCGTATTTTAGCGGCAGCCTTCTGCTTATCTCTGCCATCATACACCCTGTGATAAAACTCTGCTATCCTCTCCATGGAAACCGGCACTTCTTCTGCCGGAAACATTTGAATATAATCCTTTGTATTTTCCTGGCAAATATCCAGTCTTATAGATGAAACAATTGGGAATCCTTTCGCTGCATACTCTCTTGTCTTTAATGAACAGCTATAATCCAACCCTTGCCTATGCGGTCCAAACTCATCTAAAGCTATATCGCATTGATCATAAACAACATCTAATTCCTTCCCCTCTTTTCGCCCGTAAAAGAAAACTGTATTTCCCTCTAATCCATATTTTTCTGCCAGACATCTGTATTCTTCCAAGCATTCACCCTCTCCTACTACATGCAGGAATATCTTTTCTCCCAATGGATATTTTTCATAATACTGATGCATTCCTTCAATAATTCTATCATATCCATGCCAAAAAAAACACCCCGACACACATATCATATGGATTCCCTGTTCCCCACTCTTCTTTTCTTTTACATTTCTGACTGCAATGTTTTCAAAATTTACTCCGTTGTTCACACAAATCACCGGAATGTGATAGAGCGTTTTGATTGGGTTTTTCTGTCCAATCAGCACAATTTTGTTTACATAACTCTTCAAAAAAATTTCACCAAGCCTCCTATTAACTCTTCTCTTCCACGATATTTTCTCTCGCTCTTCTGCTGCAAAAGGATACGTAGGGATTTCCATGATCATGCGCAGTTTCGGATTTATTTTCCGAAGCTGGCGCAGTTTTAAAATCATTTTGACCGATGGCTCTATCCTGCGAAAATATAAAACATCTGTATCCTTTTCAATAGCAATCTGCGGATACCCGCCCTCCCACATATATTGGCATAAAGTCGTTTCAATACTATGCTTTCGGAAAAGCGCACAATGGGACTCCACTTTTTTCCTGACACCAATGTGGTCTTTGCCGTTGTAACTTAGTTTGTCTACCGCATATACAAGTTTCATTCTGCTATATTCCCCTTAACACTTCTTCTTTATTGCATAAAATCGCTTTTCCATCCCTGATTTCATATATTTTATCACAATTTCGGATCGTTGTTAACCTGTGCGCCACAATAATCAGCGTCACCTGACCCTGTAAAGCATCAATAGACTGCATAACCGCCTCTTCCGTTTCACTGTCTAATGCGGAAGTCGCTTCATCAAATACAAGAATGTCCGGCTCTTCATACAGTGCCCTTGCAATCGCAACTCTTTGCCTTTGTCCACCGGAAAATTTCACCCCTCGTTCCCCAACGATCGTATCTAAGCCATTTGGCAGCCCTTCCACAAATGTTTTTAACTGCGCCTGTTCTAATGCGCGCCAGATCTTTTCATCAGATATCTCATTTTTTTCCAATCCAAACGCAACATTGTACCGAATCGTATCATCAATCAAGAATACAGACTGTGGAACATACCCGATAATCTTTGCCCATTGATGCCTGATCGTAAAAATATCAATGCCATCCATTTCTACCCGGCCGCGCTGCGGCGGCAAAAGCCCCATAAGGACATCTGCCAGTGTTGTTTTCCCGGCACCGGAAGAACCAATGAATGCAACCGATTCCCCTTTCTTTATTTCAATCGACAGCGCTTTTAGGACATTTTCTTTTGCATTTTGATATTTCCAGGCAATGTTATGAATTTTTACAGCATTTTGAAACTGCAGTTTTTTATTTTCGCCTTCCACTGCTATATAAGCTTTTGCTTCTTCTTCTGCTATATACTCATTCGCCGCTTTCAGATTATCATAAACTCCTTGCAAATACGGCTTATAGAAAATAATACTCCCCAACTGACTAGAAGCTCCTGCAACAGTTGGAAGAATTTTAAATGCCGACATTGCAAAAATACCCAGTTTTGGAATAAAGCTGTCCAAATCTGTCCCTATCACTACCTTTACACAGGCAATGATCATAAATCCACCAATGCAGACCCCTTCTATAATCCGTTTCGGACAGGCATTAATAAACCCATTGATAAGTGTTGCTTTTTGATTGGTAATGGCTGCTTCTTCATATTTTCTGACAAAGTTGTCTATTCTGTCTGACACTGTAATTTCTTTGATCCCGCATACTGCCTGATACGCACACGCGCTCTTTTTTGCGCCTGACGCACGCACATCCAAACCTGCCTGTTTTAATTTCTCTTTAAAGCCCAAAACTACCGCAAGCAGACAGGCCGCCGCCAATGCCAGTGCACCGATTGCCATCGCATAATCTGTCCAGAGCAAAAAACAGCCTAACAGCGCCATTGTAATCACCGAAGCAATTAGCTCGAAGGCACTTACAATCATTTTATATACTCCGCTTACATCCGTTCCAATACCTCTTAATATAATACTACTGTTCGTATTTAAAAAAAACTGGTAGGGATGCCGCAAGAATGACTGCAACATCAATGTGGACAGTTCCCGCTCTAACCTTGCGGCAAAATAATTCTGCAGGTATGCAGAGGCCAGCATAGCAGCATTTTTTAAAATATAAATAACAACAATGGCAACTGCAACGGATATAATCAGCCCTTGCATTGTCATGTTATGATCAATTTTATACAAAACCTGAATATACCATTTTTCATTTAATTCTTCCGGCTGCAATATAATCTCAATAAAAGGATAAACTGCAGTAACACCCAAAAGTTCCAGTGCCGAACCAAGAATCATTGAAAAAAAAACCAGACTGCAAAATTGCTTCTGTTTTCGGTTTAATATATAATTTAGTTGACTGATAATCTGTTTTACTGTATTCAGTTTACTTCTCATAAGGGTCTCCATTCTGAGAACATTCCATTTTAATCATTTTAATTTCCATAGTAATCTTCATTCCGCCGCTGACGCTGGCGGCACAAATAAGCTGCAAGGAGCCACACTGCAAAGCACAGTGAGGTGAGTCGAAGGCTTTCTCGCAGAAATCGAATCAGCACAGTAATCAGTGTGAGCCATGTCTTTCAAGCACAAATAAGTTTTGACCGCCGCCTACTAGATGCTTTCAGGCGAAGAAGGATGAAACCCCTGCGATTTATACAAAATCGATATGCCACAGTGTGATTTTTTTCAGTCTTGTGAAACACTTGGTATTAGTGCGCCCTTTTTTAGGGGCTGAAATTGTATTTTTTAATCTATCATATCGCAATATACCACTCCTGAAGTACAATCTTGAAAAGCAAGTCTACATATGTTCAAATACAATTTCCCAGAATTTTTTATTCTGGTCTACTGTATCTTCAATAACAAATTTTGATACATAACGATCCATTGCAACTTTAGAATCAATAATATAATCAACAACATCAATATTTTCAAATTCTCCTATAAAAATAGCTTTTTTCCCAAAAAAGCTTTCTGATATCAAACTTTGGAGTTGAAGTTTTTGATTTTTATTATAATATTTTGGGGTTTTCCTTTCTGCCAATATAAACGGAATTTTATAAAGCATAACATAAGTGAGTGCCGTACTACGAGGAGTAATGACCAAGATAGAATTGGCAATCAGTTCGTGTGTCTTTCCCTTTACTATCTTTCTGTTTTCAAACTCATTTCCCTGATAGTTACTTCGAGGATGAGCCGCCACCACAACAGAACAATTACATACCCTCTCTACTTTTTCAAACAAATCGCACATGTTCCGGTAATATTTTTCTATTTCTTCTTCGTTCGCAAAGGGTTTACATCCTTTATATTTATCATCTGGATGATGAGTCGCCGCAGAATCTATAAATGTAATAATTTTTTCCCCATATTTCTTTATACCATCCTTATCCGACAGATATTGTTCATAATCCCAAGAATGTGTATAAATTATCGGAACATCTTTATATACATCCGGAACAGCACGCCTGTTTTCTTGCGTACCTAAAAATATTTTTTTCGGCAAATATATTTTTAACAAACGCCGTTCCAATGGATTTATTATATTCTCTCTCAGCCATATTTTAATATAGGAAAACAACCCTAACCTTCGAATATTTTTTGCAATCGTAATTACTTTATTTTCCTTAGGGTGCAATTCTTCTGTCATCGTATCGACATTTTGGGGCATATCGGACAAGGCATCGACATTAAGAACTGCATTTAAAAAAAACAAATAATACCTGCACCTTGCCTTGGAAAGCCACATACGCATCCAGCGTTTAATGGGATAATTTTTCATCACACCCAGCATATCAAAAAATATGGCATCTTTGTTATCCCGCAGTCTTTTTCTGCACTCTTTCTTGCTTTGAATATATCGTATTGGATAACGCTCCCTTGTTATGTGGATATTTAAGTTTACATGCGGAAAGCACAAGCGAGTCAATGCCCAGACTTCTATGCAATATCCCCTGCTTTCTATTTCTGGAAGCCTTAACCTGTCAATATCAAATTCACAATCTATAGATTCCATCAATATAACTAATTTTTGCATATCCAGCTTTTTCCTCTCATAAGACTTTGCTTTGCAAAAATAAAATCCTTATCATAGCACTTTATTTCCATAGCACGACCCTTACCGGTGCACCGTCTGCACCTTTTAGTTTTATCGGAAAACAATAAAGTTGATAATCCCCTTCTTGCGCTTGTGTTAAATCTAAGGCTTCTACAATCAATACTTTATTCGATAATAAAATAGCATGCACACTTTTCTCTGAAACACGCTTCCTTCTTGGCATTTCAATCGTCATATAATCTATGCCAACCATTTTAATCCTTTTCTCCACTAAATATTCTGCTGCCGCATAATTTAATGTTGTATAATCCGACAATACTGTATCATTATGGAAAATGCTAGAATTATCTGTTTTTAGCAGGACAATATCGCCTTCTTTAATATCATATCGAATCAACAGTTCCTTTGTAATTTCATTATGCCCCCGCAAATCAAATAATTTAGCACAGCCGTTCATGGATTCTAAGGCAATCTGGTCAATTGTTGCACCGTCTGCAATGAAATGACTTGGCGCATCAATATGTGTGCCTGTATGGGAACCCATGCTAATAAGTGAAACATTCGCACTGTTCCCCTTTTCTAAATCTTGCACTTTCCTGATAGAAAACTCAGGGTTATTCGGATAAATTGCCATAGTATCTACATATGGATAACTGATATCAATGAACATTTTCTTCTATCTCCTGCATGCACTCTATAATTCCCTGCCCCAAATCATGGTAATAATTGCTCACTAATTTATAATTCGTCTGCGGTTTATACGTATAGGGGGTAATGCCATAATGAAGTTCCGATTTTTCCTCATCATAAATTATCTCTAGTTTTTTATCTAATATTTCACTAATAAGAGCCATAACCTGTTTCCTTGTATATGCTTCATGACCCGTTAACTGTATATGCCTATTAATATATTCCTCATCCAGTATTTCCACACTTAATTTTGCAGCATCGGCTACATGGAGATACTCCCTTGTATCTTCTCCTGTTCCCCAGCAATGGATTTCTTCCTCCGCCATCGCCCTTTCTATCATTCTTCTCATTCCATTATTCTTGTCTGCTCTTGGCCCATACAACGATCCATACCGCAAAATAGTATATTCCAGTCCAAATTTCCCCGCATATTCTTCTATATATATCTCTGCGGATTGTTTGCTACAGCGGTAAAATCCACCCTTTTTACTATTAACATAAAAAGAACTGGCATAAATAAAACGTTTCACCGCATGTGCTACACATGCATCTAAAATATTGCATGTTCCTATGACATTTAGCATAATGGTGTCCACAGGTTTTGTAGAAGCATCGTCCAAATCCGCAATACCGGCATAGTTATAAACATAATCACAGCCTTCTAACGCATCGGCTATCTGCCGCTTGTCTAAAATATCTCCAACAATCATCAATTGTCCTGCCTTTAGATATTGGGATTTCATTTTGTCAAAAATGGCAACTTCATATCCCCGCCTTAATAATTCATCTGCCACATGGCTTCCCAAAAAACCTGCTCCACCAAATACTATTGCCTTCATTTATATTCCCTCTATGATATCTTCTATTTGTAAAAGATTGTCAACTTTATAGATAACATCCCGGAAATCTTCTCTATTATCTTCCGTATTACGCCCAATAAAACAAAGTCCTGTATGACGCGCTGCATTCTTATCTGTCGATGCATCACCCACAAAAACCATCTCGTCTTTTCGATAAGAATGTTTATGGCAGATTGCTTCAACAATTTCTTCTTTTTTCATCGGTGTACCATAAATTTCATTAAAATATTGAGTCAAGTTTCTCCCCTCTGCAATCTGCAGCAGTTCTTCCTTCGGCGTTCCAGACGCCACATATAAGTCATACTTCATAAAATTTCTTTTCAAAAATTCTTTCGCCCCTGGCACAAAAGGACACTCCATAACACGCGAAAATACAATCTCCGAGAACTTATCTGCCAATTCCTGCTGCACCTTTTCCGAATAAGGCTGCTGCAATATTTCTTCTATAAGATACCGGAATTTTACATGTCTGGAGATTCCCATGTGTGCCATGTGATATGCTATAAAAGCATCTGCCTGCTGTTTTGGGTAATCTTTCACTATATCTACATATGCTTCTGTCTTAATGCCTGCTGATTCTAAAATCACACCATCAAAATCAAATACAATCGCTTTCAACATATTCTATCCCTAACCCTCGAAAAAGATTTTTTACCGCTTCCATCTCCATAACTGCCCGTCCTTCTTTTGCACTGGAAGAAATATGAGGCGTTAAAATAACATTGTCTAATTCGCACAAGCTGCCCCGATAAGGCTCCTTGCCATATACATCAAGCGCCGCACCCTGTATCCGCTTCGCCTTTAATGCATCATGCAAAGCATTTTCATCAATAAATTTACCTCTGGAGGTATTTATGAGAAAAGCGGTACTCTTCATTTTCTTCAGTTCTTCTACCCCTATAATATACATTCCTTCTTCACAGCCTGAAGCATGTATGGTAACAATATCAGCCCATGCCAACAAGTCTGCCTTTTCCATACGGGCATATGCATTATGCATGTCACACACGTCTGCGTAGGCTATTTCAACACCAAATACCCTCAAAAGTTCTGCGACTCTGCGTCCTATCCTGCCCATACCTATAATGCCAACACGCTTTCCTTGCAGCATAAATCCTGTCATCTTATTCCAATTCCCATTTTTTAAATCCCTATTCATATTGGATACATTTTTCAATACGTCTAACATGATTGCAACTGTCAATTCCGCCACTGAAGCCACCGGTGCATTCGGTGTATTATATAATTGTATCCCGAAATCTTTACAGGCTTCCTTATCCACGTTATCCATTCCAACGCCGCACCTTGAGATTACTTTAATATTGGGTCGTTTTTCCAAGGCACTTCGCGTAATATCCTCTACACCGGCTATGACTCCATCCACATCTGCCGTCAATTCTATAAATTCTTCTGTTGTTAGTTTTCTGCCATATGGATTTAAAGCAACCTCACACTTTTCTTGACATACATTCAAAGGTACACTATCTGCTTTTCCAAAAGAACTGGTTGTAATCAATACTTTCATAGCAATCTCCATTTCTGACATTATGTTCTATTTTTTTATAATCTTCCAAGCATCAAATCTATGTGCAAGATCATCATACTTTTCCATCTCCATATCTGCCATAATATCCCTGTCATTCTTATAATAAGCCCAAAATAAATCATTTTTATAATACGTTTTATAAGTATCTTCTATATGTAATATTTCAGCGGCATTTTCTGACAAATAATATTCAACACTTTCACCAAAAGTCCTTTCGCAAATATTATCCTCAGGTTCTTCACACGGTGATAATCCCATCTTGCGCCTGATCATATTAGCGAATGCCATGTTTACATGCTTCGAACGATAGTTAGAATCATCAATAATCACAATTGATCCATTTCTCATGACTGTCAATACTTGCTCTGTTTCTGCCAACAAATTGTCAATGGTATGCTCACTATCCAAAAAGCAAGCAGCTACGCCATTTTCTATTACTTCTGGTATTTCACCCAGTACCCCCATTCCTGTATACTTTGATGTGCTGCCTGCTGAAATGGGACACCATATTTCCCATATGCTTTTTTCATGAAAAATTCTAAGGATAGCATCTTGAATCACTGTCCGCAAAAAATGAAGTTTGCTGCCATTAGTATCCCAGGTATATAATCTCCCATTATGTTTCATTGCAAACCAAAACAGAACAAGCGTGCTGGCACCAGAACCAGTTTCCACATAAACAGGCATTCCCCCCCCCCCGTACCACGTAATATATCATAAATTGCCAGAAATTCTGAGTCCGGAATAGAATTGCACCATCTTGGCAGCATTCGTTTCACAGATAACAAAAATTTTTTCTCCGCTTCTTCGCTTTTGAGAATAGTTGCTTTGTTTCCTAATATAAAATCATACATAGAGCTTCTTCCTTTCTATATAAAATCCCCGCCATCTAAAGTAATAATCTGTCCCGTCATAAAAGTTGACTCCTCTGATAAAAGATACATCGCCAAAGCAGCAAATTCCTCTTTTGTGCCCGCTCTCTTTAACGGTACATAAGCTGCCCGTTTTTCCATATCTTCAAGCGTCCGTTTCATTTTATCTGTATGAAACTTTGTATCCATATAACCAGGAGCGATTGCATTGACTAAAATTTTATGCTGTGCCATGTTTTTGGCAAGTCCCTTTGTTGCACATTCTAACGCTGCTTTTGCCATTCCATATCCCATAGAGCAACTTCCTCCGCCATGCTGCGCAGAAGCTGTGCTCACAAAAACGATTCTTCCCCCTTGCGAAACCATATAAGGATATGCGTACCGGGCTAATAAAAAGGGAAACACCGTATTCACCGCATAATCCATTTGCATATCTTCATAAGACAATTCTGACCAATGACAATTTCTGTTGAGGTTACCCATGAGCACGAACAGATTATCAATGCCACCAGCCCAATCCACATACTCCTTAACCATCTGCGCACAGTCTCTTTCTTCCCCAATAATCTTCTGGAATAATTTTACTTGGCTCATTGATGTATATTGTTCCAGTTGGCTTTGATTATACGCCCATTGCAACCCAAGCAAATGTTCCTCCTGTATCAATCGAGGAATCAACTTTGATGCCAGATCACTGCTAGCACCAATCATAAGTGTTTTTTTCTTCATTTTGCCTCCGTTAGACAACAAACATATCTATGCATATATGTTCCTTGCATCAATCTCTGTTGCAGTTTTCTATTTCATAATAGGAATCAACATAGTTCATGCTTGCTTCGATGCTCTGTCTATAATTTTCTGTCATCTTCATCTCTACGCTGATATAGTGCGGATAACCAATCTGTGCCAATGCTTTCCCCATTTTCTCATGATAATCAGCTGTCATCCCTATTGGCCGTAAATCCGGATCATTGATATGAAAATGCTCTATGTCGTCCTTGCATCCCTTGATCACTGCTTCCGCATCCATTTCCTCTGCCGCCACTGATTTTGCATCTAAATGAAGTCCAAATCCATTACTTCCAATGGCTCTAATCAATTCCAAGCCTTCTGTATGCGTATTGATAAAGTTTGTTTCTTTCTTTGTTAATGGCTCAATCAATATTTTAACATTACACATCCAAGCATATTCCGCCGGTTCATTTAAAACTGCCGCTGCAATATAGATTGCCTCACTGTATTCATAATTCCCCTTATCTCTAACTGCTGGAGAACCCAAAATAAGCACTCTGCTGCCTAAATCAGCAGCCAAATCAACCAATTCTTTCAAATAATCTTTAAATGCCTGCTGTTCTTGTTGCGCTCCGAATAACCTGGCACCTTGTATCCCCCAAAAAAGGGAATGCAGTGAACAGATATTTAAATGATATTCTTCTATATTTTGCTTGTAATATTTTCTTTCTTTTGATGGTATTTTACGAAAATCTTCCCATACTTTACTTGGTGCCACCTCTATAGCATTCCAATTCCTCTGTTGTAGTTTTTCCAATACCCATCGTTCATCATTCTGTGGCCAGGCAATGTTTGAAATTGATTTTAACATATTGCTTTATTCCTTATCTGTCATTACAGAGATTTACCTGACAGTTCTATGCTTCCTTCTGCATCTGTGCCGTACGCCATGGACAGCCATTACAGTCTGCAATCTCATGTGACAGCCCCTGCATATGCCGTTTACGTATCTCCATTAACTTCTTATCATGCCAGCAGGCATAGATGGAACGTTCGTTAACATTCCCAAGACATATCCCTCGCATATCATCATTATTGCAGCCAAATATTGTTCCATCCCACTCAATGGTCATTCGCTGCCAAAGTTGCGGACATGCCCACTTGCCACGAAGTTCTGTATTGCGGGTAGATTCATCTTTGAAATCAACGGCTGCTACTTCATCAGCGTATTCTTTCCATGCCTCCACATACTGTTTCAAATCAAGTCCCGGCAGTTTCACTGTCTGAATCCTAATCTTTGGATAATTCACGCGATACTCTTCCCTTAACCGCTTTAATGCCTGTATATTTGCCAGCACGGTATCCAGTTTTGCACCAATTCTTACTGCCTCATATTCCTTTGCATTCGTTCCGTCAATTGAGATTGATATTCTGTCAAGATGCGCTAAAATCAACTCTCGGCTAATATCTTCTGTCAACAGCATGCCATTGGTATTAAAATAGATATCTAGTACGCCTCTTTCTTTCGCATATTTTACCATGCGTGGAACATCTTTGTTAATAAGCGGCTCGCCTCGATAACTCAATTTCAACCCCCACAGCCTTTGATCTGGCTGCGCTGAAAATTGATCCAACACTTTCTTAAACGTGTCAAAGGATAGATTTCCCAGCTGGTTTTTCTGCAAAAGCGGCAGCTTATCGCAAAACGTACAACGCAGATTACACAAGCTTGATGCTTCTATATCCAAATGCAACGGCAGTTCCCGTAAATGGAATTGTTTCGGGTACTGCAGCCAAGCCTCCCTGTATTCCTTGTATTCTTCTGATGCATTGTCTGGCTGATTGCTTCCTAATAAGGACTCAAAATTTGAATTAGGTTTCACTGTTATCTGAATCATCCTACTCTCCATTCCTGACCGTTTACACGACTCTGCTACTTTACATATGGCAGGCTGTTCTCCGTAAAACCATGCATTTTTAGCCAAGTTTCAGCTAATGGCATCTGCCATTCATAATCAACATCAACTCCGCCCCACTGCTTGATCGGGTAAATCTTCTGTCCCATCCAACGCTGCGGCAAAATTCCATAATTTAAATCATCCAGACAGTGGGGTCTTACTACGGAAAGACATACATCTGCAAACCAAGTATCTCCTTGTTCATCCCTGTCACAACTGATTTTCATATTTTCCGGATAGCAATCAAATGGAATAAATGGATGCAGCAGCCCATCTTCACCAATTTTCCTAGCACGCACTGTAGAATACATATTATATTTTGATACTGTAACAGCAGAATCATACTCCGGATATTCCCGCAGCACACGAAGACCTTCGTCTATCTGTTCCGGTAATACGCAAGGTGCATTACAATGTAATAACACCATGAATTCCACATCTTTACCAAGATTATTTTTAATATACTGGTAGCCATGGACAAACGCATCCTCGCCGTGTGCCTCTTTCGTGCATAAATAATCCGGCCGCTTGATAATATGAACCTGATGTTTTTTCCCTATCTCCATAATTTCCGGGGAGTCTGTAGAAATATATACCTCGTCTACCCCCGTGGCATGTATTGCTGCTAATAATGGATACTCCATAAATGCCCTGCCCATAACAGGAAGCGTATTTTTCCCTGGAAAGCCGACGCTTCCCTGTCTGCCAATCAATAAAGCTGCTACCATAATTTTTCTCCTTTTCAACTTGTCTTTTTTCTATGTGCTACTTCTGTTAAATTATTACATTCGTTAATATTATAAAGCAATTTAATCAGGCTGTCTTTATCTTTAAATATATCCTTAAAATCCATTTCAGACATTTTGCTATTCTAAAACAAAGTCATCTCACAATCTTCTCTCTTTTTGCACAATACTCTTCAAACATCCCCCTTCGAAACTTTCTTCATCTCCTCTACAATCTTGTCCACCTCATTCATCGTAAGGCTTGGATGGAGCGGGATGTTTAGTCCTGTTTCATTTAACTCTTCGCAATTTTTTAAGACTGCCTTGCTTTTATACAAGGGATTCATATGCAGCGGATGATACCGGAGCGTTGTATAAATTCCCTGATTAAATAAATATTTTGCAACTTTATCCCTGTTTGGGATTCTAATAAAATAAGTAAAGTAAGAATGCTTATCGCCGTCTTTTGCTTCTTCTGGAATACCTATCGTATCTAACTTCGAAAACTCTTTTTGATAAATATCCCATATCTTTTTACGATATGCCTGCAGATCGTCTAATTTATTTAACTGCCCAAGTCCGACAGCCGCTGCAATATCAGAGGGACACATTTTGATAAACGGCTCGACAATATTATACTCCCACCATCTTTCTTTGCCATGTGTAGATGCCTCAAAGCCGGATTTTCCTATGCCACAGTAACGCAACAGGGAGGCTCTTTCCATAAAATCGCTGTGTTTAGAAACCACGCCGCCGCCTTCGCCTATCGCAAGATTTTTAACTGCATCAAAACTGTATACGCCAACATCACCTATCGTTCCACATGCTTTTCCTTTATAAGAAGAGTCCACCGCATGGCACGCATCTTCTATAATCGGATAGCCAAGTTCCATGATTGGATCCATATCAACAGGCAAGCCTCCATAGTGAACCACCATGATTGCTGACGTTTTCTCTGTAATCTGTTCTTTAATCGTGTTCACTGTAATGTTTTGTGTATTCATATCAACATCCGCAAAAACAGGGACGCAATCTGCCATCAATACTGCCTGTGCGCAGGACACCCACGTTAAGGAGGGCACGATTACCTCGCTCCCTTTTGGAAGATTCAGCAGTTTGATTGCCAGGAAAAGACCATTCGATCCACTGTCAACAAGCAGAAATTTATCTATATGCAGCCTTTCTGCCATTTTAGCTTCAAACTCTTTTGTCTTAGGCCCCATTCCCATCCATTGCTTTAACATGCTGTCAGAAACTTGTGCAACTTCTTCCTCTCCGACTTTTGATCCAAATACATTTATCATTTTCTTTTCCTCCATTCCAGCCATTCATCTGTCAGCGATGCAATAAGCACTGCAACAAAAACTTTATACCGTTTCTTGAATAAAACCATACTTTATTCTTTAAAGGGGATTTTGCATAATGCACAAATAATGCCATTGTATGTTTCTGGCGGATGCAAACATCATGGTATACTTTCTGTACACATAAATTATTGATTAAACTGCTATTATTTGCAGGCATTCCACAGAATACGGCATATTTTAGCAATGCCTTCTCAAATATTCTGAAATCTGCCTTGCTTCGCAGTTGTTTCTGATAAGATTTTATCAAGATTTCTTTTTCTTTATATCTGGTTTTTTGTAAATAATCTGTCTTAAGCTCACATATTTCATTATCTTTCATTTCATCAGAATATACTTGCGTACACTGCTCTGGAAATATACGGTATGCCAGCAGGGGCTCATGGATAAAATCAATCTTTCCTACCGTTAGTAAATCAAGCAGAAGATGATAATCCTCTGCATATAAATACTTTTCATACCAAATATTATTTTCTACCATCGCAGATTTTCTAATCATAAAAGAAGAATGCGGCATGCAGTAATTAAAAAAACTGTGCGAAAATGCCGTCTCCGCTGTGCCCAAAATATCAGGGCATCTCTTTTTTGTTAATTTTCCCTCTTGCAGAAAATCTAACCATGCACCACAAAGCACAACATCAGGATGCTCTTCCATATATTGCAATTGCTTTGCAAAACGTTCGGGATAACACACATCATCATGATCCAATCTCGCAATGTATTCCCCCTTTGCCTGTGATATGCCAAAATTCAAGTTTTTGCATTGCCCTTGGTTTGTCTCATTGTCAAAAAATCGGATTCTTGAATCTTGAAAACTTTTGATGATTTCTGCGCTCTTATCCTTTGAGCAGTCATTGATAATAATAAATTCCCAATCGGTAAATGTCTGCCTAAGGACGCTTTGTATCGTTTCTGCAATATATTTTTCACAATTATACACGGATGTAACTACCGATATTTTACACATCATGCTCTCCCATTTTTTTTACATCATTTATAGTATAACATAATTTCCATTTTTTGTATAGTATGGCTCTATTCCTGTCAATCGGGTCTGCCTGTCACCAGCAGTGCCACATTTTCTCTCGTTGCTTTAAGCAGGTATTTCCCATCTTTCTGCAGTATCACTGGCATAGGCGAATTATCCATAAAATATTGGACGGCATTTTTAATATCCTCGGCATTATATGCCACCAAATATTTATGTCCTATCCATTCTAGCGGTCCATAAAGCATTAGGATTTCTGCAGGCTGGCTTACGATAATAACTGGTTTCCCATACAGAACCACTTCATACGATGATGTAGAAGCACCAGTCACTACAATGTCTGTCTGCCTTACCACCTCATCCATACTGCCCGTCACAAACCGGTATGGCATCTGAAACTCTGTAACGCCATAACTTTCTAGCGTCCAGTCTGCCTTCGTCGGATGGTTTTTTAACAGCACTGTCCTATTTAATGCTGCAAGGCTGTTTTGCATACAATGTAGCCCTTCCAATATTGTTTTGGCACTTTCTACAAAATATGGCAGAACTGCCAAAATACAGCCTGTGCTTTCACAAAAACACTCGACACCATCCCGGAAAACCCCCTGTAGTCTGAATGCCGGGACTATGCTTGTCTTTACTGTCGGGTCAAACCTTTTGGGAATTTCTTCAAAGACTCCTCCAATAACACCGATTTCTTCCGGCGTCACCCTCTGTCTTTGCTGTTCCTTAGAAGGCGAAAGACAAAGCCAGTTTCTGCTTATAGGAAATCCTATGCATCCTATCGTCCGCCCTCCTTTATAATACTTTCTATAACCCATAAAAATCCCCTGTGAACTTGGCTGTCCTTCATACCAGCCAAGCAAAGACTTGATATTAACGCCAGCCTTTGCCATCCTCCTCATGCAAAAATAGTTCAAAATTGCATAAATACAATTACGAGAACGTAGGCTTTCTGCAATATCCTCATGCACAATTTCCGTAATATCAATCCCCCGAAATGTTTTTTGCGTCTTGCAGAATTTCCTGCACCATCCGATAAATGCCAGTGCTTTTACATAATCCATATTTTTTAAATAATTTTCCCGAAATAGGAATTTATACTTTTCACTCTGATTCATATACCTTATCAATTCTTCCATTGACATCTCATTATTTAAGAACAAATAAGGGAAAAAATAGATTTTTTCTTCTGTATAATCCAAAATATTCTTAAAATCCCGTGCCTGATACTCGCCAGAATCGAAACAGGAAGAAAAAACATCTGTTTCTATCAAAACAATTTTCTTATTTTTGACTTCTTGTTTTCTACTGCTTTTCTTTCGTATCAAGCATCCAAGCTGCCACATTTCTTTTAATTTTATCATATAAGCATATGCATATTCTTTTATGCTGACATTATATTTTTTTTCTTCCGCTTCCAGTTCTATTTTTCGATATGTGCCCGTTGTCTGCATATAGCGGAATAACACCGCTTTCACAGCTTTATCTTCTATAATAATTTTATTGATTCCTTCATCCATATCCAGTACCTTAATTGCCAGCAACACTTTACAAATCTTTTCATATGTCTTTGATGCAAAAGGATTCCTGCTGGCAAGACTAGTACTCCACCAGAAGGGTCGGTTTTCATACCTTCTGCTTAACTCGTCTATAAACTCTGTATACTCTTCACTATATTTATCATATATCTGGTTTAATATTCTGGTATTTTCCACACTCATATGCTCCAGATCCAAAACTCCCATAAATGCCCCCGTTTATTTTTCTTTATATGCCGCATCTGCACACAATAATCTTTTACATATTTCATCCACTTCTGCCTTTGAAATTTTCAAATGCACTGGCAGGTTTATGATATGCTCTGCAATTTCCTGTGCAACAGGACAGTCTTCTTTGTTATAATAAAACCTCGGATAATCTTTTTCTTGAATGCATTCCAAAGCCGGAAGAAACCAGCGTTCCACCTTTAACAGATTTTGCATCACTCCCTCTATAACGGCCGGATCCTGCACCAAAACTGGAAGCCGCAACAGTGCGTCACAATCTTTAGGAATATAAAAATCTGTGCTAAGTTGTTCTCTATATCTTTGTACAATCTGCTGTCTATAATCTGTATTGTGCGAAAGATTTTCCAACTGGCTTATTCCAATCAATGCTTGGATATTGGACAATTTTGCCGGGAATGTATATTGCGGGAAATCCGTATTTGCATAATCATTCATATAATAGAGCAATTTCTTTCTCTGGAGTGTGTTCAAAATAGTTTTTTGGATGCTCTTAATTCTGCTGCTTTTATATGTCAACCAGCAAAGGTACTTATTCATCAGCACATTCATAAGGCCAAACTGAATCACTACCGCTAACTTTTCTCGTTCTGCAAGTTCTTGAACTTCGCCGTAAAGTTCCGATAATCTTTTTCCTATCACATCACTACTAGTAACAGCTACCCCGCCTACAGAGGTAGAAATATACTTCGTATGATCAGTACTAAAAAAGGCTGCATCTCCAATTGTCCCTAAAAAACCCCTGTCGTATTTTATCCCAAAAGTATGCGCACAGTCTTCTATCATATAGATGCCCTTTGCCTTGCACAATTTTTTTATTTGCAGCATGCAGCGACACGGAATCCCATATGTGTGCTGTACAATGACTGCCTTTGTACAATCCGTCATTTTTCTGTATACCGATTCATAGGAAAGATTATAATCTTCTCTTGTAATATCCGCATAAATCGGTTTGGCTCCCACATACATAATCGCTTTTGGCACAACGCAACAGGTATATCCCTGAATGATTACCTCATCTCCCCTGCCTATGCCCAACGCTTGCAATATACAGTACAATGCCATCCGCCCGCCTGCAAAAGAATATGCGTATTTTACTTGCAATAGTTCCTTTATTTTTTCATGATACATGTTTCGATAATCTGTTTTATCTTTCCTGTGCAGCCATACCTTCACGCATTCAGTCATTGTAGTTGTCGCTGATGTAAAATTAATTCTTCTGTGAAAACCTTTCATTGATTTCTCCACTTTTATAACTTCTTTGCACATCTCTTACATACTTTATACTTGATAATTTACGATTCGGCAAAATCTTTTTTACTTTAAATACCCATAATACAAAACCAGCAATACAGCTCTCTTTTGTATCACCCAGTTTACATAAATCTTTCCATTTCTATCCAAAATTTCCATCGGTGCCTGCCTGTATACAGACTGCACAAGCTCATCCCGGCACATCTTTTTGACAGTACGGCATAACTTGAACAATCCTTCCGTTTTCCCCGCCGCAATTTCTTCTTTCATAATCATTCTCGTATAGCCGATAAAACGCGACTGTATTCGTGCTTTCACATCCGGGATTTCTGGAAAATCCCGCGCATATTCCTCTAACTTCTTATAAAATAGTTTGCACCGTTCAAACTTTGTGCTGTTTCTCTTCTTTGTCAGGGATGCCGCATTATACGTATAGTTATAAAAATTTTCCGGCAGAATACAGACACAATCTGCCGCTTTGCAAATATCCAGATTAAAAAAAGTATCCTCGCTCAAATAAATCCGCTCCGAACAAAAGCGGATATTCTCTTGCGCAATGACATCCCTTTTATACAATACACAGCAAGCCGATGCCTGGATATAAGGATGCTGTTCTTCCCTAGACAGCGGGCCAAAATACTTCTTTGCAAACTCTGCCTTCACTTCTTTTCCACAGTATGCCAGCTTGTCCGGCACATTGGGATTTACATGGAATTTCCCGGATTTATCCATCGTTTTTCTTCCAAAGTAACATGCCTTTGCCCCGGTCTCTTCCATTTTTGCAATGCATTTTTCATAAGTATCTTGATCTAGCGTATCATCCGAGTCCAAAAACGAAATATATTCCCCCACTGCTGCATCCAATCCGGCATTCCTTGTCAGCCCCAGTCCCTCGTTTGCCTTATGAATGACCTGTATGCGTGCATCTTTCTTTGCCCATGCATCGCAAAGTTTTGGCGAGTGGTCTGTGGATCCATCATCCACAAGTATGATCTGAAGCTCCCTGATAGTTTGTCTGAGCACCGATTCTATACAGTTATTTAAATATTTTTCTGTATTGTATATAGGTATAATGACACTGACAAGCGCTTCCATTCCACATCTGCCTCTTACCTTTCCTGCATCCGTTCCAAACTTTCCACAAAACATTTTGCGTTTTCTTCCTGGTTAAATTTTTCCTGCCAAATGGCAAAAGAATTCTCACACATCGCCGCATATTGTTCCTGTGTCAGGCTGCAGATTGTCCGAATCGCTGCTGCCACATCTTCTATTTCTGGATTATCCTTTAGCAGCACGCCATTATTTTTTATCATTTCCGGTATACCGCCTACAGCAGTCCCAATCACAGGCATGCCAAAAGACAATGCTTCCTGGATAGATACCGGGCTTCCTTCTGTAGATGATGTTGTAATAAAGCATTCCGGATCATTTTCTTCATAATAAGACAAAACTTCCGAATTGCTTACCTCACCTTTTAGTTCATATACAATATTCTGCTTGTGCCCTAACATCTGCCCGCTTAACTGCTGCAATTCCTCTAATTTCCACCCGCCTCCAAAATGCACCCATTGAATATGGTAATCATCTATCATTGCCAATGCCTTTATAATATACTCAATCCTCTTCAAAGGTTTTGCGAAAGCACAGCTGACCAAAAGAAGCGTTTCTTTCTTTCTTTTTTCCCTATGGTATGCCTGTCGTTTTACCCCAAGATAGGCAACCTCATATTTATCCTTTTTCGCAAAGTCCTCCGAAAAATGTCTTAGATAATATTCATACCCATGCTGCGAAACAAAAACCACTTTGTCTAACCTTGCATCCATAATACGCTTAAAGGGCTGCCTTTTCGTCCCTCCCACGCGTTCATTATATAAATCAAATCCATGGGCACGCGCCATCAGTTTCAGGTTTGGATATTCCTCCCGATGCAGTGCCATCCCTAATATTCTTTCATTGTACCAAAAAGAATAGAAAATTCCCGGTTCCTCTTTTGCTATCATATTCTTTTTCTTGATATGATAAAATAAATATTCTGCCACTGCATAATACTTCATGGAGGACACTATTTTCTTTAATACCATACGACGGGAACTTATGATATCTTTGACTTCTTTATGGCATGCCGGATTTCTCCAAAACAAAAGAAAGCACTTGATATAATCCCAGAATTTTATTCCATCCCTTGGAATCCGAAACACTTGGATATCCTGGCCTAAGTCTGTCCTCCATTCCTTTTTCTGATAATCAGAGTCTGGTGCCGTAGTAATGACAGTGATGCGGTAAGTGTCTTTTAATACATTCAATTCTGGAAAAATAAAAGGTTTATCACTTAAGCTATAGGGAAATCCACTAGTTACTAAATATAATCTTTTCTTTTTCATAGTATTGCTTGGAATGTCAGCCTGCCGCCATTCCATCCTCCTCATGCCATATGATAACACTATCCTGCCATCGCACTATTAAGACGCAAACAATGCATCGTAATCATAGTTTCCGTAATATTCTCTGATTTTATCAATATATTCCTTATAATTTTCTGTTGTCAGCAATCCCTTGCCCTCCAGCATCCACGAAAGCATCTCTGCATTGATATTTGCGCTATAGTGTAATTTATCTTTATAATAATCCAAATCATTTATCAGCGAAACATCCTCACACCAAGAATACAGTTTGATATTATCACATGTAAGCAAACTCTCAATGACAATCTCCTGTGTCTTCACTGTATAATTAACTTTCCCTAAACGATCCATCTCATCCCACCACACAACACTATATGGCGTCAGAAAATAGTAGAATGTAATCTGCGGATTATCCCTTGCTATCTTTAGTACATTCTGCTCTATATTTGCCAGAATCCTTTCTTGATCATCCTGCGTTAATTCCACCCTTGTTTCTTTGGTTTCTTGCCGCTTATAGCTTGCCATGATGGCTTCTTTTCCATAAGAAATTTCTGTATTATGTGCCCAGTATGCATAATCATCAAACGTTTCACTTTCTCCATCAACCAGGTTATTATAAACGCTCCACAATATATTTTCCAGGAAAATTTCTTTATTCAGCACATACTCTGCATCATCCAATATCATATCATTATATAAGTAGGTTGGATAAGATCTATAACCCATATATTCTTTATCAGTATCCAACTTATTTAAGTCTAATCCTCTCAAGACAATTTTTAAATCAGGATTATTTTTAACCGCTGTCATCACGCAGTTATTTACCTCTTTGAAACTTCCACCAGAGAAAGGTACTTTAATGGAATTAACCCCAAACAACGCATCAAACTCCGACGTTTTAAAATTCTCAACCATGCTTGTGCCAGTAATGAGTGCATCATACGTAAAGTGCTTTACAATTCCATCGTTCTGGTAACGCTCATTATTTAGCTTGTAGGGAACCCACGGTGCATGATAATGAAAATACGGATCATAATAAATCGTAGGAAGAGCTATCATAACAAACAACACCATAATACTTAACAATACAAAACCATTCCATTTCTTTGCCTGCATCAAAAATCCCTCCTAAAAGTTAAAGTACAAAAATGTACTGATTCCTGAAAAGGAAATGACAGACCATACAATACATACAATCGTCATCATCCCCCGTGCAATCGTTGTCTTATGCTTGACTGCACTGCAGTTTTTAAAGTTCAGTACTGTCCATAAAGCCGGAAGGATAAAAATCCATACCCAGATAGCATTGGTTACATTGTTTAAATAAGCAAACAGTTTCGTATGGTCAATCAGAAACTGGGCTTCCGGCAGGATAAAACTGTCAATCAACTCCCTTGGTATATTAAACTGGCTCATAATCAGCAGTCTTTTGACAAATACGAGCGCACCCGCTATCGTATCTGCCCGGAAGAACACCCACATGACATTCACAAACAGAAAAGTAAGCATCCACTGGCAGGCTGGATGTATCTTCTCCCAGTTTTTCTTTCCTAGCCTGTTAGCCACACATGCTATGCCATGTACCCCCCCCCACAGCAAAAATGTCCAATTGGCGCCATGCCATATGCCGCTTAGCAGGTATATGATCATAATGTTAACGCATGTCCTAACTTCCCCCTTCCTGCTGCCGCCAAGAGAAAAGTAGACATATTCCCTGAAAAACCTTGTCAAAGACATATGCCACCTTTTCCAAAACTCCAAAATGGAGCAGGACTGGTACGGCGAGTTAAAGTTCTGCGGCAGTCTAATGTTAAACATGGAGGCAATTCCCATTGCCATGTCGCAGTATCCGCTAAAGTCAAAATAAATCTGCAGCGTATAAGATAACATCACAAGCGCCGCACTCATTGTGGAAAGCTCCGGAATGGCCTGCGGGTCAAAGCCCCATGCCACAGCCCTTCCAAAAGTGTCCGCCACAATCACTTTTTTAAACAATCCAACCGCAAAGTCATGGAGGCCATTCGCCAGATTCTCCGCATTGGCCGCTTTGTTCTTTATATCCTGAAACTGCGGGATCATTTCCTTATGCAGCACGATCGGCCCTGCAACAAGCTGCGGGAAAAACGTGACAAACAGCGCATAATCCAGGAAAGAATATCCCATCGTTTCCCCTTTGTAAGAATCGACTGCATAGGAAATCTGCTGGATCGTATAAAAGCTGATGCCAAGCGGAAGCAAGATGTTTTTTAGCTCAAATGACGTCCCAAAAACCGCATTGATGTTTTCACAGAAAAAATCATAATACTTAAAGTAAAAGATCAATCCCACATTAAACACAATGGCCGCCGCCAGTATCGTCTTTTTCCTGTTTGCTATCTCCTGGCGCATCATAAGGCGCGACAGACCGTAATTTGCAAGGATGCTCCCGCCTATCAGCAAAAGGTAGTATTGGTTAAAATATCCATAAAAAACCAGGGATGCACAGATCAATGCCGCCTGTGCGGTTTTATATAACTGAAAGCGGTTGAAAGCAAAATAAACAATGACTGTCAAGGGCAAAAACGCCAAGACAAATATATAGGAATTAAATAACATCGGAATGTCCTCTTATGTTGGCTTTACTGCTGTTTATCTCCGTAAAATCCTGTATCTGCTGTTTCAAGCCACTTTAGATACATCCCTTTATAATGGATTTTGATAAACGCTTTGATTTTCCTCATTTCTCTTTCTGTAAGATTTCCCTGCTTTTCTACGGTTGTATCTCCATTGCTTTTTACAAAAAATTTTGCAGAACCAGCTTCGGTCAATCTTCTATCACTTGCATGTACGTGCATTGCTTCCACTATGCAGCTTGCTGTATAGTATAAATAGTAACCACATATCTTATATGCATAATATTTTGGCATTCTATTCCTCCATAAACTGCTTATTACGGCTGTAATAGTCTATCACAATCGCATTCTCAACATCATCCATGTTGGTTTCTACAATTTTATCATCGAAAATAACCGCCGCATGGTTTACATAATTAAGATTCAGCACACGCACCCGCCCATTATCTTTTGTAAATGCATACCCGTTAATAATCATATCCGCCTTATCAGCAATATCCTCCACATAAACCTGCATCACTCCACCCTCACTTCCTTTATAGGCTCTAAAAATGCATCAATATCATAATATAAATTCTGAAGAATCGGCACCAAGTCAATATATTCTTCCATTTCATTCAAATTCTTATACTTTGCCATGACGACCAGATACCCGTGATCCCATTCCAAGACTTTTGTATATCGCTCCAGTTTAGAAGATGTCATGAAGCGGATTCTTTGTCCATGAAATTCAAAGATCGTATATTCCCCTTGATTTTTAAGAATTGCATACTCATTCATCCTAATCCCCATTTCACCCACATACATTCTCCCACATCTTGGCTATTTTGTCTACTGCATAATCTTCTTTTATCAAAGCTGCCTTTACCGACAGCCTTTTTGCCAGTTCTTCATTGGCTGCCAGTTCTTTCATTGCCGCCGTTAATGCGCTTCTATCTCCTACCGCAACTAAAATTCCGTTTACATGGTCTTTGATTGCCATCCGGGAGCCGCCAATTGGGCAGTCGGTCGAAATCACTGGTAGTCCCATGGCAAGTGCTTCCAGCAAGGAATTGGATATGCCTTCATAATCGGACGAGAGCACATACATCGCACTATCTTTAATCCGTTCCATCACATCCGGCGCAAAATCAGCAAAGCAGACGCTTTCCGCGACACCCAGTTTTGCGGCATACTCCTCCAATTCCTGCTTTAAATGTCCCTTTCCATAAATTTTTAATGTGTATTCGGAAACCTGTTTATGAAAATCAGTGTATGCCTCCAATAACAGCCTGTGGTTTTTTTGTTCCTCCAGCCTGCCAACCGCAACAATCTCCTTCCGCCTTTCCCCCGTAAATCTTTCGGGAATATGATGCGAAACGGGATTTGGAATGACTACGCTTTTTTTTCTGATCTTTTCTGAAAAGCATTGCATCGCATCCTCTGTCTGAAAGACATGCCCGGACGCAAATTGGTATAAAAAATCCCTTCTTTTTGGAAACGTACACTTGTTTGGATCATTACGCTCTGAAATAATGATCTTCCTCCCCAGCCCAAGCCCGGCTAATACCGCAAACATATTCGTTTCTGTCCCAAAGGAAAGAAATACTGCATCCTTATGCTTTTTAAAATAGCTGCGAAGTTTACATAATCTTTGTATCCGCCCGGCCAGCCTGCCGCCCGTTTCGCAGCCAACCTGTTTTATTTCCACAGCAGGGTCAAGCGCATACTCCACTTTCCCGCCTGCCGTCATCAGAATCGTCGCCTTTTTCCCGTGTTTTGTAAAATAATTGGCAAGAACCGCAATGACCCGTTCCGTCCCGCCGCCTGCCATGGCCGCCGTTATAAAACAAATATGCATAGGTTTTCTCCATTTCTGCTGCCTAAACGTTACCTGGCCTTTCTTTTTGCGGCGGCTTTTCCCGCAGTTTCTTGCGCAATAAATTTGTTTTCCTTTAAGCTATATTTGCCGCCTTTTAAAAATTTATGCTTGATGACCCACCAGCCCGGCACCCATATATATTTGTGCATAGCCGGGGAGGCGCTGCCGATCATCCAGCAGTTCCTGTCGCATTTTTTTGTGCATTCCCTGACTTTTTGTGCTTGCGGGGAGTTCCACAGTTCTTCCCACGACTGTCTGCGCAGATTTCCCATGACCGCCTTTTTCTCCATGCCGTTGCACGGAATGACATCGCAGAACGGATCGATGAAGAAGGCGTTTTTTGACATATCGCAGGGAAGCAGGCGCTTATTTCCATAAATATAATTGATCAGCCCATGGTTAAAATAAGCGCGAAACCATTTCTTTGGCGATTTGCTGCGCAGCAGCTCATTGATCAATTTTTCAAAATTTTGCGCAACTTTTCGCTTATCGTCAATTTTATTGTCCGTCTTTCGAAAATAAAAAGAATTGTGCAGCGTCGCTGTTGCAAATTCCATGCCCATTTCATTGGCAATGTTGTAAAGCGGCACAAGGTCTTCACAGTTCATATCCTGTACCGTCATGCCAAAGCCAACGTCCGGGTGCTTCATCTTAACAAGCGTTTTTAACGTCTGGTATCCTCTGTTATAGCCGTCAGGAATGCCGCGTATTTTGTCGTTTGTTTCCTGCAGCCCCTCAATGCTGATGCGGATGCCGACTTTTGGAAATTCGCGGCAAAGCGCGATGATCCTGTCCGTAAAATAACCGTTTGTGGAAATGACGATACGGTCGCTTTTTTTATACAGCTCCCTGACAATATCCGGGATGTCCTGCCTGATAAAAGGCTCTCCGCCCGTGATGTTCGTAAACGCCATCTTTGGCAGTTTTTTGATATCCTCTAGCGTAATCTCTTCGCCCGGCTTTGTCGGGTCTTTAAAACAATCGCACATATTGCAGCGTGCATTGCAGCGGTATGTTACAATCACAGTTCCATATAATGTCCTTCTTGCCACAATATCCATACTCCTCTCACATAGACTTACCCGCAGTCACGGCATCCGTAGATTTTCAGCAATTTTTTACAATACTCCCCTACCGTATCAAATTTAATCTGTCCACACTGCGCGGTATAGGCATCCAGCCGCTTTCTGTCGTTCCAAAGCTGCTCTATTTTTTCTTTTAAGTCATCTTCGCTGCCGCTTTCAAACAAATCCCCCGTTTCCCCTGGCCGGATCAGTTCCGGCACACCGCCGATGTTGGCCGCGATAAGCGGCGTGCCATACGCCTGCGATTCCATGACCGAAAATGGGCAGTTCTCATAGCATTCCGAAGCAAACACGCTAAAACGCGCTTTTGCAATCATGTCCTTTAAAGCCTCTCCCGTCTGGAAACCGACATCCCGCACGTTGGAAACTTTTCTGACTTCTTCCCCTAACGGCCCGTTTCCGGCAAAAACAAACAAAATGTCAGGCAGCTTCCGGCATACCCGAAGCAATGTTGCAATTCCTTTTTCCTTCGAATACCGCCCAAAATATAAAACATAGTTCTCTTTTTTGGCCTGGCCGGATTTTTCACCCTGCATGAAATTATGCAGCACTACCGTTTTTTTGCGCAACAGCGGATCAGATGCCAGTTTTTTTCTTAGAAATTCGCTTGGGCACACAATGCAGTCAAGCATCCGGTAAGTTTTAAGCATCCGGTATAAATACCCTTCCATGCTGCCAAGCATGCTCTTTATCCTGGAATTGTGGATGCACTTATTTTTAAAGCAGTGTATAAATTTCCCGCCCAGGCACTTTTCGCATACTTCCCCTTTATGCGGAATATACAGCAGATGATCCGGGCATACGAGCTGGCTGTCATGCGCCGTATAAACAATCGGAATCTTTTGCCCGCTTTTTTTTGCAAAATCCTTTATCTCATAAATAATGGACGGTGTCAGCTGAAAATTAAAATTATTCAAATGCACAACGTCCGGCTTAAAATCCAAAAGGACTGCACGGATCTTGCGCCTTGCCTCTGTGGAATACAAAATTTTAAACGGGTAAAGAAGTTTTTGCAGCTTTCCAGTGTGGAAATCCATGCTGGAAGTATAGCTTCCTGCACGGTTGCCGACAATGCGCTCTTTATGCTCCATCCCGAAATATTCTATCTCATGCCCCATACGCGCAAGCTCTTCCCCGATTTTTAAAATATACGTTTCAGAGCCGCCGTGCGGGTATAAAAATTTATTGACGATTAAGATTTTCAAGCTGGTCCTCCCTCTCACCCATACACCTGCAGCGTCCTTTCCACAATGCCATCCCAGTCATAACGCTGCAGTACAAAGTTTTGGACTTCTTTCCTTCTATCCTCTGTCTGTATTTCCCGTAAAATCTGTTCCATCTTTTCTGCCAGATCGCCTACATCCGCCTTGCGGAAGGTGGCCGCCATATGTTCTGCCGTTTCCACGTTTTCCGCAATATCGCTGACAAGGCACCGGCACCCGTAGCTTAGCGCCTCTAACAGGCCGATTGGCATGCCTTCCACATCGCTTGGCAGGACATAGAACAGACAGTTGCCATAAAGCTCTTTTAGTTCCTCTCCTTCAACAAAGCCGGTCAGGATAATGCGCGCATCTGCCGCCGCCATATTCTGTATTTTTTGCACATACCCGCCGCTATGGCTCCCGCCCCCGGCAATGACAAGTTTTACGTCCGTCTGCAGCCTGCCGTAGGCTTCGATCAAATAATGCACGCCTTTTTCTGGCACAAGCCTTGCCAAAAACAAAATATAATCTTTTCCCGCTAGGCCATAACGCTCTGTAATCTTGCGGGCAGGCAGGAAGTCCGGCTTTGTAATGCCGTTTGGGATATATTTTGTGCCGCGCCCGTAGCGTTCGAGAAAATATTGCTGCACCCCCCTGGATAAAACGATGACTTCATCCGCATAGCCTGCCGCCATTTTCTCGCCAAATCGCAAAAACCTTGCCGCAAAAGCGCCCCATTTCGCCCGCTGCCAGTCCAGCCCGTGGATTGTCGCTACAACATGCCGCCCAAAGAGCTTTGCTACCGGCAGCATGGCGCAGGAGCCTTCCGCATGGTAGTGGATGACGTCAAAACCGCCAAACACCGCTTGCCATGTCGCAAAAAACGCATATACGATGGCATTGAGGCTTTTTGCCTCAAACGTAGGCACCGTAACGATGTGGATTCCCTCATAATCATACTTTTTAGGCTTGCGGGCATCCTTTCTTTCCGGGTCCGCCACATGGCGCCCCCTGCGGTTGTAAACTGTGACATCATGCCCTTTTTTTACCATTCTTCGGGCAAGCTCCTCTACGACAATTTCTACGCCGCCTTCCCTAGAAGGTATCCGTTTATGCCCAAGCATTGCAATTTTCATTATTTTGATCCCTTCCCTAGCAGCACGACGCCGATTGTCTGCAGCAAAATTTTCACATCCAGTGTGATGGACCAATGGTCGATATATTCCAAATCGTATTTTACGACTTCGTTAAAATCCGTAATGTCGTTTCGGCCGCTTACCTGCCACATGCCGGTCAGTCCCGGCGTAATGCTAAGCCGCCTTCGGTATTTTATGTCGTATTTTTCAAATTCATCGCATGTCGGCGGCCTTGTCCCAACAAGGCTCATATCTCCTTTTAAAATATTATAAAACTGCGGCAGCTCGTCCAAACTTGTCTTTCGCAAAAAACGGCCGACTTTTGTGACCCTTGGGTCATGTTCCATTTTAAACATCAGCCCCTGCATTTCATTTTGGGACTCCAATTCTTTTTTTCGCGCCTCCGCATCCACATACATCGAGCGGAATTTGTACATAAAAAACCGCCTCCCGTTTTTTCCGATGCGCATCTGGGAGAAAAAAACAGGCCCCTTAGAATCGCACTTAATCGCAAACGCGATAAAAGGCGTTAGCAAAATGGTGAGCGCCATGCCAAACGCGCCGCCAGCAATGTCCATGCAGCGCTTGACAAACATCCGCCTGTAATCAAAGACCGCCGCCGCATACGTGATCACCATATAACCGGCAAATTTTCCCGCGCTCTTCCCTGGCATCTCACGCCCCATAATGTCCACGCTGTAGTGGCATGTCACGCCCATTTTTTCAAAATCCGCAATAATCCTCTTTACTTCCTCCCGCTTATAATCCGGCAGATGGAGGAATACGACGTCAAGCTCGCTATGCTGTATGTCCGCAAACAAACTCTCCCCGCACGCTGCTATCGGAATATTGTCCACATATTCCCCGCGCCTGTCCTTATCAAGAATCGCAAACGCCGTCACTTCATAGCTCCATGCCGCATCCTGCTTTAATTCTTCCAAAACCTGTCCGACCATGTCCGACGTCGTCACAACAAGCACTTTATCGCTGTTTCTGCCCGCACGGTAAAATGTCTGCATATATTTTTTAAACGCAATATGCACCAAATAGGTCAACAAAAAATTGACTGCCGCAAAAAACGCATATACGCCACGCGACGTGCCATCCGCCTGTTTGCTGACAAACAGGATAAAGCCGGTCGCCGTCACCATGCAGATCTCATATTTTAATACCGCCACCGCTTCTATATAGTATCCCCGGCCAAAAAATTCCCTATTCCAGTCAATGAGCAGTGTATACAAAAGACAAAACAGCATCAGCAGCGTGCCCACGATATAGTCCGAAGAATTGACCCCATGCTTATGCCGGTACAAAAGCAGTGCCACGGCATACGATGCAAAAATACAGAACAAGTCAATGAACAGCAGCGAATACGTTTCGATCAGCTTGTATTTCCGGTTAAACTGATTCATGGCAATCTCCATTCCCGGCCCGCAAAAAATAGCGGTTCCAGCTTCCAAGCAAAAGCAAAAAAGTAAAGTTACACAACAAATACACATTGAGCGTATAAGTGGATTCCATAAATGTATAAAACACCGTCGCCATCAAAACCGCAAACGGCAGCAGCGCACGCGCCTTGCAGTAAGCGGCAATCATAAGCAGCGTAACAGCCACATAACAAAACAATATCACATACCCATAGTTGGCAAGAAGATTGATATAGCCCACGTCTAATGGCACACGCTCCCTGACATTTCCCCAAAGCGTCCAATACTCCAGCTGTTCATACCACGCTATCATTTCCAGCCGCCCCGTCAACAGTTTGCTAAGCTCCCACAGCCACGCGTTGATTGGATAATCGCCAAATGCCACCATATACATGCCGACCCCCACGCAAAAAACCGTCACCGGCACGCCGGATAAATACAGCAGCTTCCATCCGGCCATTTTGGGAAAATAGCGGACGATCAGCGCGGCCACAATGACAGTCTGCGTCACAACAAATCCCGTCCTGGAAACTGTCAGCAGATACAGTCCGGCATTGCCAAGCGTTAAAAGCACATAATGCTGCCATTTCGTTTTTTGCACATATGCCAAAAGCCCAAGTGATACAACATACCATACCGTCCCATGCATATTGTTCGCATGGTTAAAGCCAAACCGCCAGCGGCATTCCACTTCGCCCCGCCCGTAATCGCGCACATCTGTAAGCGGCCCGCCAAGCCCAAGCAAAGAAAGCGCCACAATGAGCAGCGTGCCTGCTAACGATATAAAAAAAGCATACTTGATAATCCGCTCTAGCGCAACATCTTTTGAAGAAACGACCATCATGGCAATGCGGATCACCCACTCATCGCCCACGGCAAAATAAGAAACCGTGCCAAGCAGGCCAAGCAGGAAAATCACGGCCCATTCTTTTTTCGTATATTTTGTCAAAAGCGTTTTGCAGCCAAACAATACAAACGCCACATGCGTTATCCTGCCCCGGTATGGCAGGGCTACTGCGCCATGCCCAAGCATCATTAAGAGCAGCTCAATGGTCAATGCCGTAAAAAACAGGGCATTTGCTATTTTGCTTTTGTCCGCACAAAACCAGTCTTTTATCCTTTTCAATCCGAACCTCCTTTCCCGCTCACACAAAATACTGCCCATGCCATAAATGGGTATGCCAGATGAAACGGGAGCAGGTAACGGAACTTGCAATATGCCGGAGTGGCGGCCATCACCGTTGCCCATAGCAGAAACAACGGCAGAAACGGCAGCAGGTACTGCTTTTTTTCGTTTATCCAAAGGCGCAGCCCGGTAAAATATGCCAAAAACACCATAAACGCCATATTCGTCAAAAAGCACACGATTGGCGCTTTCCTACAGGCGAGTATCAGCTTTTCAATCACAGGCCCTAATGAAACACCGGCCACGCGCAAGAACACATCCTCCCTCACAATGCCAAACGCATTGGGCACTACCCCATACGGGTTTAGCGTATCCGACTCTCCAATGTGCCAATACCCCGCTGTCTGCATGAGATAGGCTTTCATGTAACTGTCAAGATTATACGGCAGAAGCCTCGCCCACACAAGCAGAAATTCTTTTTTTTTGGCATTTAACAGCGCATCGTCAAACGCTTCATGGAATTTGTAAGGGTCGGTATACCCCGGCACATAAACTTCTTTTACCGTTTCAAACGGCAAAAGCCTTTCCAAAAACGCCGCGTCTTCCTTTGGCATTTCCCCTTCATCGCAGATTGTCTGCGCGATCTGCTGCAGCGGGATGGACATCGATTCGGCAAACGATTCGCCCGCAATGCCAAGCGCGGCAAAGGCCGGCCCTTTTAACAGCCCATAGGAAAGCAGCAGGAGCGCCGCGCACAAAAGTAATCGTTTTTTATACGCACGGTACAAAAAGAGCAGCACAGCCACCACCGCTAATGCAATATAAATCCCGTTGTTGCGCAAAAAAACGAGCAACAGGCTAAAAGCCAGAAACCTGCCAAATCCTTTTGGCGTCTTTAACGCCTCTGCCTTGCTCTGCGCCAGGTCATAAAGCAGCAGGATATAGAGCAAGAAAATGCCGCCAAAGAGCACATCTTTTGTCATATAGACAGAAAATACCGCAATGACCGGATTGAGTGCGATAAACGCGACGGCAAGCCCGTACCAGGGCTTCCCGGCTCCTTTCCGGTACAGCCAATGCGCCATGTACCCAAGCATTAAGGCAAACAGCGCCATATGCACGCCGGTGACGATGGCCGCAGCCGTCTGCATGCCAAACAGCTTTGCGCACGGTGTCAGGATTATCTTAATAAAAAAGACGAACAGCACCGGATGATGGTTGGTAAACGGGATTTTCCCCGTGCACTGGCTTATAATCTCCACATAATCCGGCGAAACAATGCCCGGATAGTACGTCAGGTAATACGGCATCCACGCCACAAACGCCATGCCGGAAGCAAACAGCCACGTATGCCGGCATGCAGCCGCCTTACGGGCTGGCATGGCATGCCGGTTAAGCCAGCTCATCGCATTGGCCGTAAGCATCATAAAAAACAGCGCAAGCACAGGAAACCAAAGAAGCGCAAGCGGCGGATAACCGTAAAATACCCCCTCATCCATATCAAAGCCGCTGCCAAGCACAAGCGTTAGGGCAAACGGCGCAGCAAAACAGATGGCTGGTTTACATAATTTTATTTCCCTGTTTCTGTCAAACTGCAATGCTGTAAGAAAGGCGGCAAGCGTAAGCAGCGGGATGATCATGCTAATCTGCGTCACCCTATAGCCTGCCACGCCGCATACAGAAACTGCAGCCAGCCAGGAAAAGCCCGCATAGGCGGGGAGCTTGTATTTAGTTAAGCCATGGGGCTTTTGCCCTTTCTCATGCATGCAGCTGGATTTTTCCATCTTTTACCTCATATATCATATCACAATTTTCAATCGTGCGCAGCCTGTGCGCGATAATCAGCATCGTTTTTTGCCCGTGCAGCTTGTCAATCGCTTCCATGATCGCGGTTTCCGTATCCGTATCAAGCGCCGAAGTCGCCTCATCAAAAATAAGAAGCTGCGGGTCATGGTAGAGTGCCCTTGCAATGCCAAGCCGCTGGCGCTGCCCGCCGGAAATGCGCACGCCGCGCTCTCCAATCTGCGTATCCAGCCCTTCTGGAAGCCCTTCCACAAACGTTTTCATCTGTGCTTCCTCCAACACTTCCCAAAGCCGTTCTTCGTTTATTTCTTCCTCTCTTACGCCAAATGCGATGTTATGGCGGATAGAATCATCCAGCATATAGATTGTCTGCGGGATATAGCCGATGTGCGAGAGCCAGTCTGCATAATTTTCAAAAATATCCACCCCATCTGCCGTAATTTTCCCTTCCTGTAGCGTAAGCAGCCCTAAGAGCACATCCACGATTGTTGTCTTGCCGGCTCCCGAAGCCCCCATGATGCCAATGGATTTTCCTGCCGGGATGCACATATGCGCATCTTGAAAAATATTTTTGTCTGTATTCGGATAGCAAAAAGTGATATGCTCCAGCCTGACTTCACGCTCTAGCGCAATCTTCCTGCCTGCGCAAGCGTTCCGGTTTTTCTTGTCAAACGCCGCCTGTTCCCTAATCTGCTTCATATCCACCGTTTCATAAATAAAATCTAACGCTGGCTGATAGTACGCAATGTTCGCTAAATACGTATTGATGCGGTTGACGCTTGGAAGCAGGCGCATGGCAGCAGCGGCAAACGCCATGAGCATCGTGACCATGGAAGCAAGCGGCGTCCCTGCCATGATCCTTGCCGCAATATAAAGCAATACCCCGCCAAGCGCGACCGATTCTATGAGAAGTTTTGGCACATTGGCAAATACGTTGTTTTTTACCTGGTATCTTGCATATTTTACCGCACAGTCCATGTAAGAGTCTACGAAATAATATTCTTTGTGCAATACTTTTACTTCTTTGATCCCTGACACAGACTGCAAAATCCACTTGTACAGATTGCTCTGCTCCTGGCGGGAACTTTCCCCGACGTCTTTTAGGCGCGGCTTGATTACTTTAGAGATCAGTACCGTAACTGCGCCGAATATGACAGCCATCACGCACATCATACGCGCATCCACAATGAGCAAAACCCCGGCAAGGCAAAGCGATACTGCCGCCTCGGCCGCTAAGTTCATGCACTGCAGCAAAAGATTGAAGACATTGTCCATATCGCCGTAAATCGTGCGCAAAATAGAGGCAGAATCCGCATACAGATAATACGCATACGGCCTATGTAAATATTGTGAGAGCAGGCTGCCCGATACCCTGCACCGGTTATTGTTCACAAATTTTGCCTGCACATAGCATAAGAGCAGCAAAAACAGATTTTTCCCCACATACACGCATACGAGCGCAAACAGCAGCAAAATAATGAGCGTCTTCCTATCCCCGATGCCCGTCATGGCGCAAAACCACTGCACATATTCTTCTTCAAAAAAGCCCGCTTCGTCTGTAATGGCAGCGCCAAGCGGCATAATGAGCGATACGCCCAGCGTTTCTAACAGCCCGCCAAGCAGTATCATGGCCATTAACAGCCCAATCTGCAGTTTTTGTTTCTTATCTAGCAATGCATTCAGCTTCTTTAACATTACTGCCACGTTTTCCCTCTCCTTGCCAGGCTCTCATATAAGCCTTTGCGAAACCTTTTCTTCGTTTCCCGGCTGCTTTGCACATACAGCCTAAAAAATACGCGCCACGAAAAGCCAGGCTGCACTTTTTTCACCATGCCCTTAAAATAATCTGTCAATAACGTGTTCCATTTTTTTGAAAAATCCACTTGTTTATCAAAATACCCATACAGCATTTTCACCTGCCGTATCGTATTGCAATAATCTTGCGCAAGACTGCGGACTGTCACATTCCTGCCGTTTTGCGCATCGTCGCCAAAAAAACGGCGGTACGCGCTCATGGAATCCTGCAATATATAAAAACTGCCCCGGTTTAACAAAATCGACAAAATAGTCAGGTCGCGTATTAGCGTATGCGCTTTGTAAATAATCGTATAATCCTGCCCGTCCTTATAAATATTTCTGTAAAAATGCGTTCCTGTCTGAAATACAAAACCGTATTCCATAAAATCCGCAAAAGTAAACGGCTTTTCCAAAAACTGCTTAATGCGCTTATTGTCCGCATTTTCGATAATATTTCCGTCTTTGTCTATGATCTCAAAATCGTGTGCTGTCCCGATATAGCCCGGGTTGGCCTCCAGAAAATCAAACTGCTTTTGCAGCTTGTCCCTGCTAAGCCAGACATCGTCTAATTCGAGCGCGGCAATGTAGCGCCCTTTCGCGGCCATCAAAAGCCCGTATTCATTTTTCGTCGCGCCAACATTAGCTTCCCGGTAATACATGCGGAAAATCCCCGGATAGTCCGCCTCGTATTCCTGTAAAATCTGCTTTGTCGCATCCGTGGAACAATCTTCCCCGACTAGTATTTCAAACTTAAAATCCGTCTTTTGCATTAAAATGCTGTCTAATGCCTGCCGGATGTACTTTTCATGGTTGTATGTCACGCATATGACGGAAACTGCAATTTCTTTCTCTTTTGCATCCATCGCCTTTTTCCCACCTTTCATCCGTGCCCGCCTTTTCGCCAAAGCTCCAATAGCACATCATGCACGGCAAGCGGCAGCATCACGGTACGTTTCCACAGCTTTTTCCCTTTCGTGCCCGCGTCCGTCCTGGCAAAATATTTCTGCAGTGCCCCGTTTGCGGCGGCATAGTTTTTCACCCGGCGCATCCATAAGTTTTTTTTCTCCTGCAATGCCACCATCACCGTCCGCTTTTGCACCAAAACCGCCGCAAGAAGCTCCCGATAGCTGCATAACGACGCTTTATTTTGCAGGATAAACTGCTCCATCTGCGCTATCTGGCAAAGCTCCATGCTGTTAAGATGCAGACAGATCGTATCAATGCCCTGTATTTTTCCAGGCCCCGACAGCCTGCTTGGAATAAACGACAGCCCCATCCTCTTATACGGCCTTTTACTGTAGCCGTCCGTCACGATGCGAAAACCGCACTCTGTAAGCGCACGCAGCGTATTCTTGTCATAGCTGTGCCCCGGTGCCATGAAAATATCCGTTTCCAGCTGCTGTTCCTGTAAAATCTTTTTTCCCTGTTCCAATTTTTCGCGCTGCTTTGCATAGGGCAGCCCCGCAAACTCACTAAACGGATTGATGCCAAGCAGGCCGGCGTCTGTTGTTTCATACACATGCCGGTATCCGTGCTGCGCTATAGTATACCCCCTCTTTTTAAGCGTGCGCATCAGCTCCCAGAAATCTTTGCGGCATTCGCCCGCTTTTAAGTGCAAATCCCGATTGTCCGGCACAATGCCTAGCAGCGGATAGAGATGATATTTTTCAAACAATGCCTCAGCCGCCTCAAAATGCTCCCAGTCCATATCCGGTGTCACATCATCTAAGCGGAACGCACACTTTTGCATAACGCCAGTCCTTTCTGCCACAATGCTACACAATACGGTGATGCAGCATCCACTGCCCCAATACAAGAATATACCATACCACCGTATTCCATTTATTGTTCTGCTGCAGGTCATTCCACAGGCTGTCCACATAGCGCAAATTCAAAAACTCACCCGCCACTGGACGCGCATCATGTAAGACTGCCTCTGCCCACGCTTTCATCTGTCCGCTTGCAAGCCATTTGGAAATTGGCACGGAGAAGCCTTTTTTGGGCCGTTCCATCATTTCCTGCGGTATATATTTGTACAAAATGCGGCGTAACGGCTTTTTTGTCACCCCGTCTTTATATTTATACCATAGCGGCAGCGTCCAGGCAAATTCTACCACATCTTTATCAAGCAATGGAATCCTTGTTTCCAAAGAATAATACATTCCGGCCCTGTCCACTTTGACAAGAATATCATCTGGAAGGTACTGCAGCATGTCCATTAACATCAGGTTGTTTTCCCCGCCTTCTAACAGCCCGTCCTGATAAACAATCTGGCTGCATGGCAGCTGCGTCTTGTCTTTGGATAAATAAGGCACCCGGCAGTCCTCTTTTGCCATGACGCGGTAATAGTCTTCCGGCGTGGCAGTGCTAAAGCAGTTCCCCGCTTTATAAAGGAGCGGCGTATGTGCGCCTGAGAACGCCAGGCAGCCTTTCCCTATCGCTAGGCGCAGCCCCTGTGGAAGGAACGCCGCCTTGCCCTTTAGCGTCTTAAGGCCGTCCGCAAGGCCCTTGTACGTATTGTAGCCGCAAAATAATTCATCCCCGGCATCCCCGCTTAATGATACGGTAACGTGCTGCCTTGTCATCTTGCTGACAAGCATTGTCGGCAGCTGCGAGCTGTCCGCAAACGGCTCGGCATATGCTTCCGGGAGCGTCTGCAGCGTTTTGAAAACATCGTCAAAACCGACATACAGTTCCGTATGGTCTGTCCCAAGATAGGCCGCTGTTTCTTTCGCATAAGCAGCTTCGTTGTAGCTTTTTTCATGAAAACCGACGGTAAACGTGCGGATCTTTTCTGTGCTCATAGACTGCATCAGGCTGACGGTGAGCGTACTGTCGATGCCGCCGGATAAAAACGCGCCAAGCGGCACATCCGATTGCATCTGGCCTTTGATTGCATCTTTTAACAGCGTTTCCAGCTGTTTGGCCGCTTCTTCCTCGCTTCCGCCAAAAAGCTGCGCCTGTCCGCGCTTTGCCACTTCGCAGATGTCCCAGTATTTTTCTATTTTCCATTCGCAAAACGGGGCTTTTATTTCTAACAAAGCACCCGCGCTAAGTTTTCGTATGCCACGGTAGATCGTATAAGGCTGCGGGATATAGCCATACCGGAAATACAAGTTCAATACGCCCGTATCCATTTCTTTGGAAAATCCTTCCACCGCCGCGATCGCGGCAATATCCGAAGCAAAGACGAAGCTGCCCCCGGCCATCCCATAATATAATGGCTTTTCGCCCATCCGATCCCGGGCGAGGCTTAGCGTCTTCTCCTGTTTGTCATAAACCGCAAACGCAAACATCCCTTTGACCAGCCCTAACGCCTTCCTGACGCCGTAGCATTCTATGAGTGCCAATAAAACTTCCGTATCCGAAGCGCCGCGCAGTTTTAACGCAAAGCCATCCGCACGCATTTTCTGCTCTGCCTGTTTCCAGTTATAAATTTCCCCATTATAAACAAGCACATACCGGCCGCTTGCCGAACACATCGGCTGCGCCCCGTTTTCAGACAAGTCCAAAATGGCTAACCGCCTATGGCCAAGGACGATTCTGTCTTTTTCCCACAGCCAGTAATCCCCGGCATCCGGCCCCCGGCGAAACAGCATCCTGTTCATCGCCGCAATATTCTCTATAGGGCTTCCCCCATAATGACAGATTCCCGCAATTCCACACATTGTTATTCTCCTGCCATGTTAACATCGTCTTTTAATGCATATTTTGCATAAAAATCCTTGATATTTTTTATATAATCTTCATAATTTTTCTCTGTAATGCGCTCTTTGCCATCTTTGACCCACTGCAGCATCTTCGTATTGATTTCCGCAGTATAGTGCACCCAGTCACTATAATATTTCCAGTTGCAGGCAATGTCATATTGATTCATGTAGCAATACAGTTCTATATTGTCACATGCCGTAAGCATCCGCATCATTTCTTTTGCTGCATCCCACTGCGCGTACAGCATTCCTTTCTCTGCCAGCATATATTGATACTCTGCCTGGTACGGCGGAATTACGATATAAAATTTTATATGCGGATACTTCTCTGCTACCGACAGGATATTTTCTGCTACCGTATTCCTGACTGCCGCTATCTCGTCTTCTGTAATAGCCCGCTGCCCTGTCGATAATTTTTTCTTCCTCTCATATACCAGTTCATCTTCGCCCGTAGGCCTGTCAAAGGAAGAATATTCATCAAAAGTCGTGCTTTCTTTTTGCTGTATTGTCAGCAGCAGGTTATGAAGCACCCCATGATATAAAACACTTTTGTTTAACAGGTAGGAAACGTCATTGATATAATCATCGTCGTACAAATATTCTGGATAGTCTGTGTAGCGCTTCCAATCGCTCTTTTCCATAATATTTGAAAAGTCTGCCAGCCATAATACTTTTGTAACTTCCTTGTTTCTAGCAAGCATCCTATCCAGGCTTTGTGAGATTTCCTGATACCCTGCACCGGCATATGGCGTTTTTACAGACTTCACGCCAAACAATGCATCAAATTCACTCGTCTTAAAATTGTGGGTCATGGAAGTTCCGATGATGACCGCATTATAGTCAAAATGCCGCCCTATCCCATCATTCATATAACGCTCATTATTTAGGGCATATGCCATGCCCGCAAGCGGCTTATGGTAATGAAAATAGGGATCCACTATGACTGTGGCGATAGCACAGGCTGCTAATATGCTGGCAAAAACAGCCACAAAGGCGTATGTCCATTTTTTTGCGTCCATCTGTTTCATGCTAATCTCCATGTTTAAAAGTTAAAATACAAAAACTCGCTCACGCCCGAAAGGGAGAGCACGCACCATGCCATAAGCACTGACGTGACAAAAAGCGTCCGTGCGCATGGCGTAAATCTTTCCATTTTTTCCTGCGTATTGCGCATCCATACGGCCGCCGCCAGCACCGCCGCCAAAAAAAGCAGCAGCGGGAGATACGGTGCCGCCGTAAACAGCCAGCCTAGGCCCAGCCGGTACAATGCCCGCACTTCCGTCAATTCTCCAAAAATTTCTATGAAATTCTCCGATACGCCGCCAACTCCCCCGGCAAAGAGTCTTGCAAACAGCAAATGGGCGTCGGCAATGCTTCCTGCCCTGAAATATACCCACAGCAGATTGACAAGCAAAAATGTAATGCCCCACCGGAAAAAGCGCGGAAGTTTCTGCCACGGCTCTTCCCATGCTTTGTTTAACACCATGAAGATGCCATAAAGGCATCCCCATACGATAAACGTCCAGTTTGCGCCATGCCACAGGCCGCTTATGGCAAAAACGGCAAGCGTGTTTGCATACATGCGCAGTTTTCCCCGCCTGCTGCCGCCTAGCGGAATATAGACATACTGCGTAAAAAAGCGCGTCAGCGTCATATGCCACCTGTCCCAAAATTCCATAACCGACGTTGCCTTATAAGGCGAATTGAAATTCACAGGCAGTGTAATGCCAAACATATGCCCAATCCCCAGCGCCATATCGCAATAGCCGCTGAAATCAAAATACACCTGGAACGTATAGCACAATACCGTAATCCACGCATTGACTGCATCTAACGCCAAAATATCCGCATAGCCCGCTGTCACGATCCTGGAAAACGTATCCGCGATCAGCACTTTTTTGGCAAGCCCCAGCGAAAATCCGTAAAGCCCTTTTGCAATGCCGCTATACCCTGCTTTCTTTTTCCCGCTATCGCAAAGCTGCGGTATCAGCTCTGTATGCAGCACGATCGGGCCTGCAATAAGCTGTGGAAAAAAAGTGACGTACGCCGCATAATCAAGCAGTGTATAGCACGGCGCTTTCCCCCTGTAACAGTCGATAAGAAGCGAAAGCTGCTGGAACGTAAAAAAACTGATGCCTAGCGGGAGCAGGACGCCAAGCAGCGGAAACTGCGCATGGCAGAGCGCATTGACATTGCTAATCAAAAAATCAAAATATTTATAATAGAACAAAATGCCAAGATTGACAAACAGTGCCGCCGCCAAAATAAGGTGCTTCTTTTTGGCGGTTTCCATGCGCACCATCAAACGAAGCAACATATAATTTGCGCCAATGCTCGCACACAGCAGCAGCGTGTGCGCAGGATACAGATAGCCATGGAAACATAAGGACATTGCCACCAGCCAAATCTTTCCCGCTTTTTCATATCCTTTTTTGCCCAAATAATAATACCCGGCCAGCGTCACCGGCAGAAAACATAAAATAAAGCTATAGGAATTAAAGAGCATACGTTCCCTTTCTTAGTGCTAGTCCTTATGCCAGTCCCTTCACGGCTGCCGCCTAAACCGGTGCTTCCAGTCAGACAGCCAGACAAACAGCCTGGCCTTTAAGCCATTTACCTGCGTAAAATCATAATACGTCACAGGCGTCCCGCCAAACGATTCTTTAAACTTTGTAATGTTGGCAACCTCTTTGTTTCTGCCTGCGCCGCCCCAGTCATAAAATGTTTTGCCTTCGTTTTTAAAGTAGAGCATGTCTTCTTTGTGCAGATGGCGATTGACCATTCCAGTCAATCCATGCGGCATTTCCGTATCCTGCCTGTAAAGAGAAGCAGAATGGTACAAACGCGCCCGCTCCCCATCCACAATATACGTATGGTATACAAGTTTTTTCCCATGGATGGAAGCACTTGTGAGCACAAAGCCGTCTTTGGCGGCATAGGCTGCAATCTCCTCTTCCAGCTTTTTGGCATCTGTATATTCCACGCCTTTGCTCGCCCAAAACTCTGTAAAAAAATTGCAAAATTCCGCAATTTCTTTCCTAGTCAACAGCTTTCCTGCCAAAACCGTTACCTCAATCTCTTCTTTTGCCGCCCGCCGTATTTCATACCGGCAGTTTTTGGAAAATTTTTCCAGTATTTCTTCCTGCGTTTTGGCCAAGTCAGAAACAAGCGTTTCAAATTCCACTGTTTTTGCTGCCCCTGCTTTTTGAAACAGCGCTTCCTTGTACTGGATGACGCCCGGCTCCTTTAGCGGCTCTAGGGCATACCAGGCTGTCACGAAAGAAATTCCATGTCTTTTTTTGCTGATTCGCAACATTGTTTTAATCTCCTAAAAGCCTATGAAAGTCGATTGCTT
>QLIP01007518.1_pt1 | contig 57820 bp, 49 predicted proteins | sample 1769771 | NCBI WGS metagenome assembly QLIP01 (sample SAMN09428762, study PRJNA476227) | Gut metagenome, whole genome shotgun sequencing project. | isolation source: cecum | host: Rhizomys sinensis | place: China: Jinsha town of Minqing, Fujian Province | collected 2013-09-23 | reverse complement strand
CTCCCGCTGCCCCCTTCCAACAAACCGCCTCAGCTGCTGCACCGGGGATCAATTTCAGCAGTGGAGGTGCTGATTCCGCAGCTCCTTCCCCCGTTGGCATTGTCGGCTTTAATCCTGCGGCGTCTTCCATTGGGGGATTCAATCCCATCGCCTCTTCCGTGGGGCGCGCATTTGATCCCACTGCCTCTTCTATCGGGGGCTTTAACCCCACAATCGCCCCTTCCGCGGGTTTTAACCCCTCCGCTTCTTCCATCGGAGGATTTAACCCTGTCGCCTCTATGGGTGGGTTTAATCCATCGGCTTCCTCCGCTGGCGGATTTGACCCCACGGCTTCTTCTTTCGGCAGGGGCTTTGGTGGCATTGGAGGCGACTTCAACCCCGCAAGCTCTTCTACCGGCGGTGGATTCGATCCCGCTGCCTCATCCATCGAGGGTGGTTTTGACCCTACGGCTTCTTCCATTGGCGGAATACACTCCACTTCCTCTTCCATTAGACGGGGCGGTGGCGGCGGGTTTAACCCAGCCGCTTCTTCAACCTCAGGCGGGTTTGGCGGACTCAATCTCACCACCTCTTCCGGTAAAGGCGCAGCACCTGCTCCTGCCGGAGGCGGTTTAAACCTCAGCACCGGCGCTGCTTCGGCAGCACCGGCAGCTGCGGAAAGTGCTCCGGTGCAAGGGGGAATGGGAATGCCCCCGGGCTTGGGGGCTTCCGGAGCACCCTTGGGAGCGCCTTACGGGATGGACGAAGAAATTAGCGACACCGCCGATTTCAACGACCCCTTTGGCGAAGCCTTACCCGCAGGAGGAGCAGCCTCTGCCTTCCCGACCGGACTTGCCGGCGGCGCTTCCCCCGATTCTATTGCTAATGCCCCGCACGGCGCACCGGGCGGCATTCCGGGCGCACCCGCTTTGGGTTCTCTTGGTGCGCAATCCTCCCCCCACGGTGAGCCAGTTTTAGGTGAAACCTCCAACGCACCACACCCGCCCGCCACCTCTTCGCCCATTATGGGCGCAGCTACCCAATTTGGAGGTGCAGCGGCAGGAGAGGCAAGCGCTTCTACCGATTTTGAAGGCTTTGCGGCGGGCAATTCCATTTCATCCACGGCAACGTCGGAAAAATTTTCAAAAGGGGAAAGCCAAGACGCAAAAGGAAGCAAATCTGCGGGAAGTGCCCAAACTACCGCATCGGCTTTTCCCCAACTTGAAGGCGCAGATTTATCCCAAGAAGGTGGCGATTCCGCTTCCTTGGGCGGTATTGCAAGCGGCGGCGTGACTGGCAGAGTAGGTGGGATTGGTGGTAGCGGAATCTCCGGCGCAACCACAACAGGCGAAGGTAGCTCTTTGGCAGGTGGTGCAGCTGGCGGAATCGCTGGAACAAACTCAATTTCCGGAATCGGCTCTGCTTTGGGCGCTTTCGCAACTGGTGCAAGTCTCACAGCAGGGGATTCAGAATCTATTCCGGGGGCTTCATCTTCCTTTGGCACTCTTTCAGGTGGAATGGGCGGAATGGGGGGCGGTGTCGCCTCCTCCAAAGAATCCTCAGACGCTAACGCCATTAAAGCAGGCAAATTTGGTGCAGCAACGGGTTCAGCCGGAATTGGAGGTGCTGATGGCATTGCTGGCTTTGGCGGTTTCAGTGGAGAGGCTGACTCTCTCGGTGAATTAAACCTTGACGACACAGATGGTGATGCCATCACCCTTTCAAGTGGCGGTCTATCAGGTGGTGTTGCCGGTGGAATAACTGGAATCTCCGGCGCAACCACAACAGGCGAAGGTAGCTCTTTGGCAGGTGGTGCAAGCATAGCAGCAGGTGATTCCGAATCTATCCCCGGGGCACAAAGCGCTTATGGCGTCTCTTCCACTGACACAAGCGAAGGCGCAGGTGCGGCGGGAACAGCAGGCAAAATGGGCACTGCACTTCAAAAAGGCGATTCTTCCATTCCCGGGGCATCCTTAGAATGGGGCGCATTGGGTGATTCTTCCGCAGAAAAATCCGCTCTTTCTACGAAAGAAAGCAAAGAAACCGCCTTGGACGGTGGACTCTCTTCCGCCTTTGCCACAGACGAAGATTTGCCCGTTTTGGAAGAAGCGGTCTCTGATTCCTCTTCTTCCTCTGGGGGAAGTGCGTCAAGCCCATCTTCCTTTGAAAAAAATTCCGCTGCGACCGTGGAACAATCCGCTACTTCTTCCGTTCCAAGCCTTGTGCTTCCGCAAGACGAAGAAGTGGATGAAGAATTGTTGGAAATCTTCATAGAAGAAGCGCGCGAGGTGTTGGAAACCTTCAAAACCGAATACAAAACGCTTAAAAAAGAACCTTACAATCAAGAATCGCTTACTACCGTGCGCCGTTGCACGCACACCTTAAAAGGTTCTGGGCGGATGGTGGGCTTAGCGGCTTTGGGCGAAGTCGCTTGGCAAATTGAACAAACCTACAATATGTGGTTGAAGCAAAGTCGCCCAGCCACACCTGAGCTCTTGGAAATGATTGAAACAGAGCAAAAGGTGTTTGAAGAATGGGTGAATGCCTTAGAACAAAAAACGGATATCCCGCAAAGCGCGGAATTAGTGGCGTTGGCGCAACGCCTGCGCGAAGAACCCGTGCAAGAAGCAGAAGAAAGAGCGCCCACGGAAAAAGAGCTCGCCAAAGAACGCCGAGCGGAGCGTAAATCCAAGAAAGAAGCGCTCAAAGCCTTTGAAGATTTGGCAAAAGAAGCGCCGATTATTGAAGATTTGCCAGAAGTGTCCCCACCCGTTGAACCCGAGCCCGAACCTGAACCCACTCCCGAGCCCGTTCAACCTGCCGTGGCTTTAGAAGAAACTTCCACGGATTTGGACTTTGACTTTGCCACGCAAAGTATGGTTATCTCGCCCGAAGAAACGCAACAATTCATCGCGCCGGATAATTTATTGGATTTGGAAGAAAGCGCTTCCAAATCAGAAAGTAAAGTTGAAACTTCCAAAGCCCCTGCCGTGGAAAAAACCTCTTCCATCCCCGGGGCATCCTTAGAATGGGGCGCATTGGAAGATTCCACAGCAGCAAAAAGAAGTGCACCCGCTTTTGCCGAGCCTCCCGCTCTTCAAGCCGACTGGGGCGCACCTTCTGTTGAAGAGAACGCGACAGAAGAAAAAGCCCCTTCCTTTGCCGCAGAAGAGATCCGCATTGAAGAAGGCTTAACCGAGCCCGCACCTACCGCTGATTTAAGCCTTTCTGCAACCCCAACAACGCCCGCAGAAAGCCCAGCAGCGCCTTCCGCTGAGAGGGCTACCAAGGAAAGCTTACCCAAACCCTCTGCGCCTTCTTCAACCAAACACCCCGCTCTGCAAAAAGCAGAAAGCAAGGTAGCGCAAGCGACAGAACCCGGCGCAACACCTATGGTCACCGCGGAAACCACAACTGCGCCCGCTACTCTATCTACTGAGCCAGAAACGCTCCAAAAAGCCGCCGCCGTTTCCCAAACGCAAGAAACTATTCCGTCTCAAACGAAAGCCACCTTCACCGCCGAAGAAACGGTGGAAACAGTAGAAGCCGCCGCAGAGGATGCCGAAGCCATCACCTTCACTGGCGCTGAAAAAGCTTTTGACGCGGAAGAGGACGAAGAAACATCGCTGGAAGAAGGCGTCATCCCTGAAACCCTTTTGAACATCTTCAAAGAAGAAGTCAGCGGACATTTGGCGACCTTTGGCGCACATCTCCAAGAATTGGAAAACAACCATTTTCTGCCTTCCAATTTTGAAGCCTCACGCGCCGTGCACACCTTGGCGGGCGCGGCAGGATCGGTGGGCGTGCATTCCATCCGCCACATCGGTTTGGCTTTGGAACACGCGCTTTTGCGCAGAAACGCCACCAAAGACCCCGCCAACGCAGAGGATATCGCTCTTTTGCGCGAAGGATTCAACGAATTGGAGGCGATGTTCAATCACCTCATTGCCACACAAACTATCCCGGAAGAACCGGAAGCCTTGTTAGCAAAATTGGAAGCCACCTTCCCCGCAGACGAATTGACTCCGGAAGCCGAATTCCAAGAAGCTTTGGATGAAAGCGCCGCGGCAATGGAAGCGGCAATGGCCATCCCCGATGAAGAAGAACCGCAAGAAGCGGCAGAAGCGGTAGAAGAACAAGCAGAAGTAGAAGAAGCCGTAACGGAAGAATTACCCGAAGCGGATTCCGTGCCGACAATGGAAATCCAAGAAGCAGAAGAAGAAGTGCCTTCCACCATTGAAGTGGTGGCGGATGAAATCCCAGAAGAAACCGAGGAAGCAGTAGAAGAAGCTGCGTCCGCGGAAATTGAAGCGGATTCTCCGGAAAAATTAAGCGCCGACTTAGAAAGCGCGCAAGCTACCCCGAAATCTTCTGTGCTACCGGATGTTCAAGACGAAATTGATGAAGAATTGCTCCCCATCTTCTTGGAAGACGCCGCAGAACTCTTAGAAAAAATCAACGAAGAAGTGCGTCAATGGAGCGAACATCCGCAAGAAGAAAGCCATCCTGCCACCTTGGCGCGACATTTGCACACTTTCAAAGGCAACGCGCGGATGGTGGGCGTGATGCGTTTGGGCGAATTCACACATTTATTGGAATCGCGCGTGGAAGAATGCCGCAAAGCCGGCACGGTGGATCAAGCCTTCTTAATGGAATTGGCGGACAGCATTGATATCCTGCACAACGCAGTGGAATGCTTAGAACAAGGGAAATCCTTGGATAACTTGGTGGCTACACCCGCACCTACCACTGAACCCGTTGCGGTTGAAAAAAATATCGCGTCCACCGTGGAAAACGTGGCGGAATCAGCGGAAATTGTGCAAACCACCTTGCGCGTGCGCTCAGATGTGGTGGATCGCTTGGTGAATGAAGCCGGCGAAATTGCCGTCACGCGCGCACGGGCGGAAGGCGAAATCCGTGCCATTCGCGCGTCCATCACCGATTTGACGGAAAGCTTGATTCGCTTACGCCGTCAAGCACGCAACATTGAAATTGAGGCGGAACGCCAAATTCAAGCGGTGCACATTTCTCACCAAGCCGAGGGCAAAACCGAATTTGACCCCTTGGAATTAGACCGCTACACGCAATTCCAAGAATTGACGCGCTTCTTGGTGGAATCTGTGAGTGACGTTGCCACCATCCACCAAAACTTGTTAAAAGGCATTGACGATGCCTCCTTGGCATTGGTGGAACAAGCGCGCTTAAACCGGGGCTTACAACAAGATTTAATGAACGTGCGGATGTTGCCCTTTTCCAGCCAATCTGAGCGCTTACACCGCTTGGTGCGCCAAACCTGCCGCGCGTTGAGTAAACAAGCTTCCTTGGACATCATCGGCGGCGAAATTGAATTGGACCGCTCGGTGTTGGATAAAGTGATGACGCCTTTGGAGCATATGATTCGCAATGCTTTATCACACGGCATTGAATCGCCCAAAGAGCGCCGCCAAGCGGGGAAATCGGAAATCGGCGAAATCAAAATCCATTTGATGCAAGAAGGCAATGAAATCATTTTGGCGTTGTCCGATGACGGCAAAGGAATGGACGTAGAACAAATTCGCGCCAAAGCCATAGAAAAAGGCTTTTTAGACCCGCAAGCCGAGGTTGAAGAGCGCTACATCTTTGATTTCATCTTCCGCGCAGGCTTTTCCACCGCCAAAGAAATCACGCAAACCAGCGGGCGTGGCGTGGGGATGGATGTGGTGAAAACAGAAATCGGCTCATTGGGCGGACGGGTGGAAACCCAATCCGTGCTCAACCACGGCACAACCTTCCGCCTTTATTTGCCGCTCACTTTGGCCATCACCCAAACGATGTTGGTGCGTGCCGCGGGCATCTCTTACGCCATTCCCTCGGCGATGATTGAACAAATCTTGGAATTGAAGAACGAACAAATTGAAGAGGCGAGCGCGCAAAGACTCTTACCGTGGAAAGGCAACGCTTACGAATATTATTTCCTCCCCAGTTTGTTGGGCGATATGGAAAGCCAACCGGAGGTGCGGCGCCTACACTGGGTGCTGTTGTTGCGCTCAGGGCAAAACCGCATTGCCGTGAAGGTGGATGATTTACAAGGCATCCAAGAAATTGTGGTGAAGAACATCGGCACGCAGGTTACGCGTGTGGTGGGCATCACCGGCGCCACCGTGATGGGCGATGGCACCATCGTGCTGATTTTAAACCCCATTGCCTTAGCCAACCGCCCAACCACGCCGATTATCCGCTTGGAAGAAGTGATTCCGGAACTTGCCCGTTCCGCCCAAGCAGCCGAAGAAGATACCTCTCCCAAACGCATTATGGTGGTCGACGATTCGCTTACCGTGCGCAAGATCACCTCCCGGATGTTGGAACGCAGCGGTTACCAAGTCTTGCTTGCCAAAGACGGCAAGGACGCCTTGGAAAAACTACACGGCGAAGAAAAATTGCCGGATGTGGTCTTGTCTGACATTGAAATGCCACGTATGGACGGCTTTGATTTGCTCAAAAATATCCGCGATACGGAACGCTTGAAACTCTTGCCGGTGATTATGATCACCTCGCGCACGGCGGACAAACACCGCAATTTCGCCTTAAAGAGCGGCGCGAACGAATATTTGGGCAAACCCTACAACGAAGAGCAATTGCTTGAATTGTTGAAAACCTATATCAGTCACAATCCTAATCAACCCTAACCCAAGGCAAAGGCAATGCGCCTTTGCCTTTTCTTTTAATTTTTTTAACGATGGATATTTCAAGTTTATCCAACAATTTTTTGGTGGCTATGCCGGGAATGCAAGACCCGCATTTTATCAACACCTTAATTTACGTTTGCGAACACGGCAAAAATGGCGCGTTGGGCATTATTGTGAGCCGCCCGTTGGAAATCACTTTATCCAATCTTTTTGAAAAAATTGAAATAGAAAACCCGGAAAGCCCCTTAAAAAACGTGCCGGTTTATTTTGGCGGCCCAATGCAAATTGAACGGGGATTTGTGTTGCATCGCCCCTTAGGCAATTGGCAAAACACTTTAAAAATCACTGAAAACATCGGTTTAACCAGCTCGCGCGACATTTTAAACGCCATCGGGCAAACGGTGGATGCCCACAATTTGTTGGTGGCTTTGGGTTATGCCGGCTGGACGGAAGGACAATTGGAAAAAGAACTCATCCAAAACGCGTGGCTGCCCTTGCCGGCGGACGAGGGCATTTTGTTTGATGTCCTGCCTTCTGAAAAGCGAAAAAAAGCATTGGAGCAAATCGGCATTGATTTTTCACAACTTTTTGATGGCGCGGGGCACGCTTAAATGCAAAACGGCACGGTTTTGGCGTTGGATTACGGTTTAAAACGCGTGGGCGTAGCAACCGGAGAAATTTTATTGAAACAAGCGCACCCTTTGACCACCCTGCCCAACACCCCAATGCTTTTTGAAAAAATTTTACAGTTGACCGTGGAATGGCAACCTGTGCGCATTATTTTGGGCGAACCCTTTTCTTTGAACGGGGAAAAAACCGAAATGACCCGCAATGTGCACCATTTTGCCCAAAAATTAAAGGAAAAATGCGCTATTCCCCTTGATTTTATGGATGAGCGCTACACTTCTTCCAGCGCAGAATCGCTTTTAAAAGAAATGAAAGTGCATTTTGCGCGCAAAAAAGAAAGGGTAGACGCTTTATCCGCCCAAATTATTTTACAAAGTTGGTTTGACTCTTATGCATTTACCGAATCCTGAATCCCAATGTCGGGAACTTTCTGATTTAATCCGCCCGAAACTCTGTGAAAAGTTGTTGTTGGTGGGCATTTACAGTGGCGGCGGTTTGGTGGCGGAGCGCGTGCGCACCTATCTATCATTGCCCGCGGAATCCATCGGTTTTTTGGATGTTTCCTTTTACCGGGACGATTACCACGAAAAAGGCTTGCGGGATGGTGTGAAACCTTCCCAAATTCCTTTTTCGGTGGAAAACCGCCACGTGATTTTAATTGACGATGTGCTCTACACCGGCAGAACCACGCGCGCGGCATTGAGCGAAATTTTTGATTACGGACGCCCCAAAACGGTGGAATTGGCGGTTTTGGCGGATAGAAAAGGACGGGAATTGCCCATTTGCGCCAATTATTGCGTCTGGGAAATGCCCTTGGAAGCGGGGCAAAAATTGCATTTGGCGCAAGACCCAGAAGGAAAGCTTTTTTGGAGTGTAAAAGAAAATGCCTGACGCACAATTGAATTCCAACGGGGAATTGACACACTTATTAACCTTAGAAACCCTGCCGCGCGACATTGTGGTGAAAATTTTAGACACCGCGCAATCCTTTTTGGCGTTAAACCACCGCGAAATCAAAAAAGTGCCGTTGTTGCGTGGCAAAAGCGTGTTTAATTTATTTTTTGAAAATTCCACCCGCACACGCACCACCTTTGAAATCGCTGCCAAACGTTTATCGGCGGATGTGTTGAATTTGGACATTGGACGCTCTTCCACCGCCAAAGGCGAAACCTTGTTGGATACCATTGACAATTTATGCGCAATGCACGCCGATTTGTTCGTGGTGCGCCACGCGTTGAGCGGTGCACCGTTTTTAATCGCACGACATTTAAAAGAACACGGTTTAAATGATATCCACGTGGTCAATGCCGGGGACGGTCGGCACGCGCACCCCACCCAAGGCTTATTGGATATGTATACCATCCGCCACTACAAAAAGAATTTTGAAAATTTGCGCGTGGCAGTGGTGGGGGATATTTTGCATTCGCGCGTGGCAAGATCAGACATCCACGCTTTGAAAATCTTGGGTGTTCCGGAAATTCACGCTATTGGTCCTTCCACTTTACTGCCGCCCCATTTAAAAGAATTTGGCGTCAAGGTCTTTCACAATATGGAAGAAGGCATCCAAAATTGTGATGTGGTGATTATGCTGCGCTTACAAAACGAACGGATGAACGGCGCTTATTTGCCCAGCCCCAATGAATATTTTCGGCATTACGGTTTAACACCCCAAAAATTGGCGCTTGCCAAGGAAGATGCCATTGTGATGCACCCGGGACCAATGAACCGGGGCATAGAAATTCATTCCGCCGTTGCGGATGGAAGTCAAGCGGTGATTTTGCCGCAAGTCACCTTTGGAATTGCGATACGAATGGCTGTGATGAGCTTAATTGCATCGCATTAATTTTAATTTTTTTCAAAAAAATATGAGGTTTACCGTGGAAAAATTCGCCATATTTATAGACGCCGGTTATTTATGCAGTCAAATGGTGCAGATTTTAAGTCAGCGCCAAAGTCGTTCCCGCAGCGACCTTAATCTCACCAACCCCAAAGAATTGATGGATTTTTTGGTGAAAAAAGCCAAGGAATGCTTCCCCGAATCGCATTTGTTGCGCATTTATTGGTATGACGCCGTGCGCAATGATCCCACCGTGGAACACCGCCGATTAAACGAAATTCCCGGGGTGCAGTTGCGTTTGGGGCACATCAACAATCGCGGGCAACAAAAAGGGGTGGACACCAAAATTGTGATTGATTTAATTGAACTTTCTTCCCAAAAAGCCATTGACAACGCCTTGATCATTTCCGGGGACAACGACATTGCCGATGCCATTGAACGCGCGCAGCGTTACGGCGTGCGCGTGGCGTTATTGGGCTTAGACGACCACAATTTGGGAATCCACCACGCGCAAAGCTTAGAAAACATTTCTTTGGCGGACGCCGTTTTAAAATTAAACGCCGCCGATATTGAACCCTTCGCGCAATACCAAGCCGAGCATTTTTACAATTGCGAGCCCATCAACATTCCCATCCCCGCGCCCGGCGCCCCTTATTACGAAATGGATGAACTTTCCGCTGAGGATGAAGCCATCATTCGTAATGCCGTGGATAGTTTCATCGCCGCGCGCCCCACGGAAGAATGGTTTCACGCAATGCCGCAGCCCGGAATCATCAGTCGCGAAGTGGATAAACAATTGGTGTTTCACACCTATTCCACCTTAAACCGCGGAGCGTTAAGCGATTCGCAAAAACGCTTGATGCGCAATTGCTTTCGCGAAGCCATCCAAACCTTACTTCAAATGCAACCACAATGAACGCGCTCCACATTCAAAACGCACACCTTGTTGACCCTCAACAAAACTTGAACGGCGTCTATTCTTTATGGGTGAAAAACGGCAAAATCGCTTCCATCGGTGAAACGCCTCCTTTTGCGCCGGACGAAACCCTCAACGCCCAAGGCTTAATATTGTGCCCCGGCTTAATTGATTTAAGCGCGCGCTTAAACAGTATTGAAGCGGAATTGGCAGCGGCGGCAGCCGGTGGCGTGACCACCTTAGTTGTGCCGCCCGATGCCGACCCGCCCTTGGACGAACCCGAATTGGCCGACCGCTTGGTGCACCGCGCAAAAGACTTAAAAAAATCCAAGGTGTTGCCTTTGGGCGCTTTAACCTTGGGTTTAAAGGGCGAACAATTGGCGGAATTGGCAGGCTTAAAAAAAGCCGGGTGTGTGGCGTTTTCGCAAAGCAATCGCCCCATTTTAAGCACGGAAATTTTGCGCCGCGCGATGGAATACGCCGCCACCTTTAATTTTCCCTTGTGGGTAGAACCGCAAGATTACTGGCTTTCCAAAAACGGCTTAGCGCATTCTGGCTTGATTGCCGACCGCTTAGGCTTAGCGGGCATTCCCGTTGCGGCGGAAACCATTGCCATTGCCACTTTTTTGGCGCTCTTAGACGAAATTCCCCTGCCCTTGCATTTTCATAAGCTTTCCACCCAAAAGGGCGTTTGGATGGTGCAAGAGGCAATGGCGAAAAACCTGCCGGTGACCTTTGATGTGGATATCCACCATTTGTTGTTGGATGAAAGCGACATTGATTTTTTCAATACCGAAGCGCTTTTTACCCCGCCCTTGCGCGCCCAAAGCGATAAAGAAGCCTTGGGGAAAGCTGTAATTAAAGAAAAAATGGCGATTGCCTCCGACCACACCCCGATGGGCGCAGACGATAAACTCCTGCCCTTTGGGGATGCCAAGCCCGGCGCAAGCGCCATAGAATTGTTGTTGCCCCTCACGTTAAATTGGGCAAAGCAAAATGGCTTAACTTTGCAGCACGCCATTTCCTTTTTAACGGAAAATCCGGCGCGCATTTTGGGGATTGCCAGCGGCAGTTTAAAAGAAGGCTTTGCCGCCGATTTCATTTTGTTGAATGAAAAAGAAGAATGGGAAGTCAATGCCCAAAGCTTAAAAAGTCGTGGCAAAAATTCGCCGTTTTTGGGCAAAACCTTAACGGGGCGCGTCTATGAAACCTTCATTGACGGAAGACGGGTCTATTCCCACAAAATCCACGGTTGACTTCAAAATTTTTTTGAATTGACCGTGGAAATTTTAGGCATATTTTTCAAAAATTTATGGCTGATTTTAAAACGCCCATCCCGCGCTTCAACACCCATTCCTTAAAATGGGAGCGCTTTCAGGGGAAGGATATTTTGCCGTTTTGGGTGGCGGATATGGATTTTGCCGCGCCAGCCGCTGTTTTAAAGGCAATTCACCAACGCTTGAAACACCCCGTTTTGGGCTATGGCGTGGTGGAGAAAATCCACAACGAAAGCTTCATCCACTACGCCCTGCGGCATTACGCCTTAACGGTGGACGCAGAAAGCTTGGTGTGGCTGCCCGGTTTAGTGCCCGCTTTAAACGTGGTGGCGCGTTTTGTAAAGGGCAACGTCATCATTATGCCGCCGGTCTACCCGCCTTTTTTGAAGGTGGCGGCCTTACAAAACAAAAAAGAAATCAGCGTGCCTTTGATTCCGCCCTCATCCAAACCAAAAGAACAAGAAAACGCGTGGGCAATGGATTTTAAAAATTTAGAAATTGCCTTTCAAAACGCCCTTCCTGATTCCGTTTTGCTCCTCTGCCACCCGCACAATCCGGTGGGGAGAATGTGGAAAAAAGAGGAATTAGAACGCCTTTCTGATTTGGCGAAAGCTTACCAAATCACCATTTGCTCGGATGAAATCCACGCCGACTTGATTTTAAAGGATGAACAACACCTTCCTTTTGTGGCGTTGGACGAAAACGCCATCACCTTGATGTCGCCTTCCAAAACTTACAATTTACCCGGCTTATCTTGCGCCTTGGCGATCATCCCCAACCCCCATTTGCGCCATCGTTTTTTATCTGCCAAAGCGGGCTTGGTGTCTGAACCCAACATTTTGGGAATGGAAGCCGCGCGCGAGGCTTTTTCCGCTTGCGATGATTGGAAAAACGAACTCATCCAAATTTTAAAACAAAACCGCGATGTGGTTTTCCGCACGTTGAACGCACACTCCATCACCCAGAGCCATTGGGTGGAAGCAACTTACTTAGCGTGGATAGACGCGCGCGCCATTCCCAACGCCTTAGAATATTTTGAAAGTTTTGGATTGGGTTTGTCCGATGGCGCAGACTTTGGCGCAGAAGGATTTTTGCGTTTGAACTTTGGCACAACGCCCCAAGAATTGGAAACCGCGCTCCAACGCTTCACCCACGCCGTGGAAAAATTGTAAATCCACGGTGAACGCCCACAAATTTTCAAAATTTTTAAACGTTTACCGTGGTTTTTTAAAACAATCCTCCGCGCATAACACCGTCAAAGAAAATCTGTTGAAGGACTATTTCCACTGATTTTTCCACGGAGAACGGAAAATATTTTTGTCTTTCTCAGGGACAAAAAATTGCAAAAAAAGAACGGTCATTCTGAGGGAGCAAAGCGACCGAAGAATCTCGTTTTTAATTTTTTGTCACCTCAATTTGAAGAGATTCTTCGCTTCGCTCAGAATGACGAATTGTTTGATAATGGAAAAATATCCCGCGGAGGAGCTTTTTATGACCTATATGCCGCCTATTCACCCCGGCGAAATTCTCAATGAAGAGTTTCTGAAACCCTTGGGCGTTAGCCCAACGCGCTTGGCTTTGGATACGGGAATGTCGCTGAGTCGCGTTCAAAATATTCTTGCTGGAAAATGTGGCATTTCTGCGGACACAGCCGTTCGCCTTGCGACTTATTTTGGCAACAGCGAAGCTTTTTGGTTGAATTGCCAAAGCACCTATCTGCTTGATTCTGTTTCGTTTTCCGGGCAGCGCGCACTCATTCTTTCGCGCGTGCACCCGCGCGAAAGAGGGGCACTCATCAGTTGAACGAGGAAGGGTGCAATTTTTTAATATTGACATTGTCGACGTGTGGCACTTCAAGTAGCATTTAAAATCCCATAAACCCAAAATACCGATTATTGAAATATGCCTACTCAAACAATCAACGCTTGTATCTGCGTATGTTCAGGAAAAGATATTCAAGTTTTTGAAAAATCATCGCGGGCAATATGTAAACATATTGCGGCAGCAAGATACGATGTCATCGTCCCTGAACACGAAGTGGAGCTGTTCAAGTTTTACACTGCCCCTCAATTCAACATTCTGTCCGAGAAAGAGGTTTTGCCTGAACTCAATAAGAAGGATATAGAACGCATTTTAGGGAATAAAACCAGAGCCGGTTGGTATTTGCAACAGCTTCTCAAAATAAAAGCTCTTTTGCTCAGCCCTGATCAAACGATCAATTTAATTTGGGACGCCGATACCATTCCATTTCGCAACATCCAATTTTTCACCAATGAAAAGCTGAAATATTTCAAATCCACGGAATGTCACAAGCCTTATTTCACTCATATACAAAACACTTTGGGACTTGAAAAAAAAGCAGATTTTTCCTTTATTGCCCAATGCTTTCTTGCCCCCCAATTGTGGGTTAAAGATTATGTTGCCGCCCTTGAAAATGTTTCAGGGAAAAAATGGTATCAAGCAATATTAGAAAATATTGCTCCCAATGAAAGCTCAGGGTTTAGCGAATATGAAAGTATGGGGACGTTTTTCCTTGCACATCACGCCTCAGAAATGCATATTACCGATGAAGCTTGGCTTAGATTTGGAAATTCTAAAATTGGACTTGAACAGATTACCGAAAAATTGCAAAGTGAATATGCCCAAAAATATGCCTATGTCAGCTTTGAACTCTGGGATAAAGTAGCGAAAACGCCAATGGATCAATTTCTTAACGCCTATTTTTTGGGGAAATTCCCTAAGAATGTCATTCAAGTTGGTGCAAATGACGGAATAATGTGTGATCCATTGCGCACGCACATTGCTGAATCGCGCGAAGATGGGTCAAAGTTAACCCTCATTGAACCCATACCCTGTTATTTTGAACCCTTGCAGCTTTTATACGCTCATCGCCAAGAGGTCACACTCATCAATGCGGCGTGCTCAAAAACCGAGGGGAATGCCCAATGTTGGTATATTCCACGCGATATTGCCAAAGAAATGAATGGAGATGGTCCGCAAAACAATTGGGCATATGGACAAGGAAGTTTTGATAAAGAAATATTGGTCAAATGGATCAACAGCAATCAATTTAGAGGCAAAGAATACAACGAGAACATCCAACACTATATCAACAGCATTGTTTCAAAGGATGTGAAAACCATCCCGCTACACCTTGTGCTTGATTCTCACACCAATGAAAACCTTCTTGTCGTCATTGACGTTCAAGGACACGAAATTGATGTTTTACAAGGTATAACCCCCCCCCCCCCGCAAACCTCGCACAATTCAACATTACCTCAATTCATCATCACGGAAGATGATTTAAAAAAGAGCGAAGTCACCGCTTTCCTTTCATCAAAAGGTTACGTTAACATCAATCCCGGTGACGATAACTTAATCTTTATTGACCAAAACGTAGTGTTAAACCGCCCAAAATGGGAAAAAGTATTTCTGCATTTACTCAGCATTTTTTCCCACCACAAGATTGGGCGCAGGCTTATCTTTGAATATTATCTTTTGGTTTTAAAGCAAAAATGGATGTTGGAAACGCCATCAACGCGCACACTGCTGAGCCGTTTTTGCCGCGCTTGTTTGGCAAAAATAAAGCGAAAATTATTGAGACGCGTTTGAATATTTTCAAAAAAAATCCTCGCCTTCTCGTGGATTTTTACCCACTTTTCCACGGTAAACGAAGTGTTTTTTCATTACCAAACAACTCGTCATTCTGAGCGAAGCGAAGAATCTCTTCAAAATGAAAATCGGCAAAAAATTCAGACTGAGATTCTTCGTTTGCTTCGCAAACTCAGAATGACCGTTCTTTTTTTGAGATTTTTTGACGCGCCTTGCTCCATGAGAAAGGCAAAAATATTTTCCGTTCACCGTGGAAAAATCAGTGGAAATAGCCCTTCAACAAATTTTCTTTGACGGTGTTTAAATCAAAAATGGAATTTTTGGCGCGCTCGTTTAAATGGGAAAATAAATTTTCCACATTTTGTTCGGTTAAAAATTGAAAGCGTGTTTTTAAATCCAAAGCTTGAAACAATTTTTTTAAATCCTTTAAAAAGGGCTCTAAAACCGCTTTACTTTTTCCGTTTGGCAATGAATCCAACAACGCCGGCAAGGAAAACGCCACCGCCCAGCCGTGCGTGATTTTAAAATTCAAGGTTAAGGGGTAACTCAGCGCGTGCGCCAAAGCAGTCTGCGTGTTGGAAAAAGATAGACCCGCAAAAACGCTCGCCTGCATCAAATTTTTGCGTAAAACCAAATCGTTCAAGCGTTGGGGGAGTTGAGGCAAGTTTTGTAAAAACAACGTGATGGCTTTTTGCGCGTGGTGGGTGGAAATGGGGTTGGCATTTTTGTTCCACACGCTTTCCAAAGCGTGAGAAAGGGAATCCAAGGCAGTGGAAAGGCTACTTTCCAATGGTAAAGAAAGAGTGAGTTCCGGGGCGTAAAAAGCGGATTGGGGGAATAAATTAGGGTGTGCAAGAGAATATTTCACCTTTTTTTCAAAATCCCAAATGCTCGCCCACGGGGTCAATTCCGCGCTACTTCCTGCCGTGGTGGGAATAGCGTAAATGGGGAGGGCTTTTTCAAAATCCGCGCGCAATTTCCCGTTTTGTAAAAGCACTTCTGGGACGCTTAAAAATTTCGCGCTGTCTATGACCGAGCCGCCCCCCAACGCCACAATGCTTTCAAAATCCCCGCAATGGGAGCGCTTGTTTTTTAAATGCTGCAAAGTGGGGTTTGGCGAAAGGGAAGACACTACCGCAGATAAATGTTTTCCCAAAATGTTTTTAACGCATTCCACGCTCCCGTTTTTTTCAAAGCTGGGCGAAGTTAAAAATAAAATTTTTTGGGCTTTGATGTGGCGCAAAGATTCTTTTAAATCCACATCAAAATGAAGGGCAACGGGGTTAGAGTAGGAAAACACCCTTTACCCCTTCGCCCATTTTTGAAAGCGCCGGGCCACCTCTGGGGGCGTGACATTCGGGCGACTTAAATTTTGGGGCGCTTCATCGTTGGTTTTTAATTCTATAAAAGTGCAGCGCGGGTTGTGGTAAAAATCATCCAACGCGGCGGCAAAATCGGTTAAGGAATGCACTTTCGCCGTTTTGGGGTAGCCGCAACAATGTGCCACTTGGGCAAAATCCACCTGCGGGGATAAATTTTTCTGCCCGCCCGTGCTCAAATGGCAACCGTTATTCAACACAATGTGGCAAAAGGCGCGATTTTGGGCGTAACAAGCATTGGCGGGCAATGCGCCCAAACGCATCAGCAAGGCGGAATCGCCATCAATTGCCACAACGGGCAAAGGCGTTTTCAAGGATACCCCCAAAGCCAAGGCGCTCACGCAGCCCATTGAGCCCACCATATAAAATTGATTGGGCAAATCTTTTAAATCAAACAAAGCACGCGCAGTAAAACCCGTGCTTGCCAAAATCAAGGATTGCTTGCCTTTTTCTTGGATGATTTTTAACGCGTCCACTAAGCCCGGTAAGGCTTCGTTTGGATGGGGGTCAATCCGTATGGATTTTTTTTGAATGCTTTTATTTTCCAACGATTCCTTTTCTTTTAAAGGCAGTTTTTCAAACACATTTTTGCGCACGATGAAAAAAAAGGATTTCCCCGTTTTTAAAACACGGAGGGCGCGTTGCAGTTGCTCTTGGGCGGTTAAAAAATCACTGCTTAAAAAATCAGTTTCCACATTGCATAAGTGCAACATTTTTTCCGTGATTTTGCCCATCCATTCGTGCTGGGGTTCATCGGTGTTGTTGCCTTTTTCATCCTCTTCGCCCCGCAAGGAAACAAAGCCCAACACGGGCAAATGAAACACCGCGTTTAAACTGGTGAGGGGGCTAATCGCGTTGGTTAAGCCGCTATTTTGCATCAAGACCACGCCAAATTCGTGGGGAGCTTTCATTAAAGAGACGCCGCTTGCCATTGCCAAGGCATCGCCTTCGTTGTTTGCCATCATAAAGGCGTTTTCGTTGATTGCCCAATTGATGAAAGGCGATAAATACGAACACGGCACGCCCGCAAAATGGCAAAAGCCGTTTTCCTTTAAAAAAGAGCCGAAATCAAGGGTATTCATTTTAAAAAAATAAAAGGTTTACCGTGGAATTTTGCGAATGGCGATGCTCAATTGATCGCCAATGGGCATTTTATGCCATTCTTTTAAAGCATTTTCCTTCATAAATTCCTCCACCGCCTTTTTGACGCCCACATAGCCTTTTGAAAAATATTCGTGGATTAAAATCACGCCGCCTTCTGCCATTTTGGGGTAAAAAAAGTTTAAACCCGCCAAGGTGGGCGCATATAAATCCACATCCAAATTCACAAACAAAAAAGTTTCATTTTCTTTAATGGAACTTTGCGTTTGGGGAAAATAACCTTTTACGGTGATGCAGTTTTGCGGATAAAGCATTTTCCCCAAAACCAATTCCACGTTGGTGTTGGCAAAATGTTTTTCCCCCACGGCTTGACCCATTTTTTCCCCGTTCAAATCTTCTTTGGCAAAGCCTTCAAAGGTATCCAACAAATAAAGCGTTTTGTGCGGAAAAGCTTGGTTGATTTTGCGAGCAAAATCGCCCCGATACACGCCCAATTCCGCAAGGCTGCCGGGCAAATGCTGAAATTCTTGGGCAAACTCTTCCAAAAAAGCCTCACGCGCCAAGACGCTCTTTTCAATAAAAGAAGTGTCCACTTTCTCTTTTGGAATGCCCATTTGGCAAAGTTGTTCGGGGATTTCATAAAAACCAGTAAACGTGCCCACCCGGATTGTGTCAAAATCCAAATGCAAGAGGGCATCAATAGAAAAAATGGGAATCCCCCCCCCCCGCAAAAGCGATGTTTTTCCCAATTTTTGCGGGGTCGTTGTCTATAAACCCCACCAAATTTTCTTGATTGGCTAAGACTTTTTCCGCCAGCAAGCGCCCGCAATTGCCCGCGCCAAAAATCAGTGTTTTCATTCTTTAAACCTTTAAAAAAAATGTTCGGTTGACCGTGGTCAAATGGTGCCCGGCACCAGCGCCAAGATGGCTTCAATCTTCATACAATCTTTTTCCACATTTTGCGTTTTATCGTCTTTTAAAATGGCTTGCGCCACATTTTGCATTGCGATGAATGAAGCACGCAGCAGGTGGTTGGCGTAAATCACCACGTTTGCGCCGTGTTGCGCCAATTGCGTGGCGCTCATTTGGTTAAAACTGGTGGGCACCACCACCAAGGGCGTGACCAAATCTTTTTGACGAAAGGCGGTTAAAAATTCCACAATTTCTTTTCCAGAAGCTTGCCGTGAGTGGATTAAAATCGCATCCGCCCCGCTTTCTACGTAAGCAAAAGCGCGTTTTAGGGCATCCTCCATCCCCTTTTCCAAAATGAGCGATTCCACCCGCGCGATGATCATAAAATCTTCGGTGATTTGCGCTTTTTTGCCCGCGGTGATTTTTTCACAAAAAACGTGAAGGTCTTCTTGGGTTTGGGGAACATCCGTGCCCAATAAGGAATTTTTCTTTAAGCCGGTTTTGTCTTCAATCACGCAGGCGGAAACGCCCGTGCGCTCTAAGCTTCTGACGGTAAAAATAAAATGCTCGGGTTTGCCGCCGGTGTCTGCGTCAAACACCAAGGGTTTGGTCGTCACCTCAAAAATTTCGTTGATGGTGTTCAGGCGTGAATGCACGTCCACCGCTTCAATATCGGGTTTGCCGCGCAAGGTGGAATCGGTTAAAGAAGAAGACCAAAAGGCATCAAATTCCACGCGCGTGCCGTTTTGCACACAAAAAGATTTTTCGGCAATCAAGGCAGAGAGTGCCGAATGGGTTTCCATTAAGCGCACGGGTTTTTTGGCGCTGACCAAACGCCGAAACAAAGACAAACGAGCATTGGTGGAAACGCCGATGGCGCGCGCGCTTTGGTTCAATTGCGTGGAAGAAATGCCTTCGGTATAAGGCAATTCCACCAACTCGCCACAGCCCAATTCTTTTAAGGTATCCACCACGTTTTGGCGCGTTTTGGCTTGCGCGCCGGTTTGCCAATCGTCCCCGTGCAAAACAATTTTCGGGCGCAAAAGGCGAATGTTGCCTTCGTAACTTAACGTGGTTTGCGGGATGATTTCATCCACAAAACGCAAATTTTCCAACACCGTGCGGCGCTGGTTGAAATCCATATAAGGAAGGCGCTTGTAACTGGCGATGGCCGAATCGGTTAATAAGCCCACCACCACGCGCCCCTCTACAAGAATATCGGCGTATTCGCGTGCTTTTTTTAAAACGTTGATGTGCCCGGGGTGGATTAAATCCGCGCTCATCGCCACGTAAACAATGGAAGGTTCTGCCATCACAATACCTCCACTTGAAAAATCCACGGTGAACGCTCAAAATTTTTTAAAAAAATTCCCCGTTCACCGTGGAAAACTACCCGCCAAAGTTGTCCAGCAAAATGTTTTCGTCTTCCACGCCCAAATCGTGGAGCATTTTAATGACCGCTTGCGTCATCATTTGCGGTCCGCACATATAAAATTCGCATTCTTCGGGCGCGGGGTGGGTTTTCAAATAATTATCCAACAACACTTGGTGGATAAAGCCCGTGTGCCCTTTCCAATTGTCTTCGGGCAAAGCCTCTGACAAAGCCAAATGCCACGTGAAATTGGGGTTTTCCGCTTGCAGTTGATTGAATTCTTCAATGTAAAACGCTTCGCGCAAGGAACGCGCGCCATACCAAAAAGAAATTTTGCGTTTGGTTTTCAAGCGCTTTAACTGATCAAAAATATGCGAGCGCATCGGCGCCATCCCTGCGCCCCCGCCGATAAAGACCATTTCCGCTTCGGTTTCTTTGGCGAAAAATTCTCCAAACGCGCCGTAAACCGTGATTTTGTCCCCCGGCTTTAAGGAAAAAACATAAGAGGACATTTTGCCGGTGGGGATGTCGTCTCGGTTTTGCGGGGGCGTGGCAATGCGGATGTTGAATTTGATGATGCCCTTTTCTTCGGGGTAGTTCGCCATAGAATAGGCACGCGTCACCGTTTCTTCCACTTTGGAAACGTAGCGCCAGATGTTGAATTTGTCCCAATCCGCGTGGTATTCCTCTTCAATGACAAAATCTTTGTAAGCCACCGTGTGTGGCGGGCATTCCAACTGCACGTAACCGCCGGCACGAAAATTCACCTCTTCCCCTTCCGGTAAACGCAGCACCAATTCTTTAATAAAGGTCGCCACGTTGTGGTTGCTTTCCACCGTGCATTCCCATTTTTTGACGCCAAACACTTCTTCCGGAACGCTCACCGACATATCTTGTTTCACCGGCGTTTGGCAGGCCAAGCGCCAGCCGGCGCGCGCTTCTTTTTTGTTAAAATGCGCTTCTTCCGTGGGCAACATATCGCCCCCGCCCGAGCGCACAATGCATTTACATTGCCCGCACGTGCCGCCTCCCCCGCAAGCTGAAGAAAGAAACACCCGCGCGTTCGCCAAGGTTTGCAAGAGTTTGCCACCCGATTCCACTTCCAAGGTTTTTTCGTTGTTTAAGGTGATTTTGACGTTTCCCGTTTTCACCAAAAAAGAGCGCGCGACAATGATGATCACCGCCAAAAACAACACCATTCCCGTAAACATTCCGATGGCGAGCATAATTTCCGTAACGTTCATCGCCATTCTCCTTTAAAGCTGAATACCGGAAAAAGACATAAATCCCAAAGACATTAAGCCAATGGTGATAAAGGTAATGCCCAAGCCCCTTAACCCTGCGGGCACATCGCTGTATTTTAATTTTTCACGAATAGCCGCCAATAAGGCAATCGCCAACGCCCAAGACGCGCCCGAGCCCAAGCCATACACCACGCTTTCCGCAAAGTTATAGTTTCTTTGCACCATAAACAACGCACCCGCCATCACCACGCAATTGACGGTAATCAAAGGCAGGAAAATGCCCAAGGCGTTGTAAAGTGCGGGCATATATTTATCTAAGGTCATTTCCAAAATTTGCACAATGGCGGCAATCACGCCGATATAGCAAAGTAAGCCCAAAAAGGACAAATCCACTTCCGGCGCGCCCGCCCAAGCCAGTGCGCCTTCTTTCAACAAAAAGGTGTAAATCAAATTGTTGGCAGGCACGGTGATGGTTTGCACCACAATAATGGCTGCGCCCAAGCCCAGAGCGGTTTCCACCTTTTTGGAAATGGCGATGAAAGAGCACATTCCCAAAAAGAAGGAAAGCGCCATATTTTCAATAAATACGGTGCGGATGAATAAACTTAAATAGTGTTCCATTGTGGTTTAATCCTCTTTAACTTGTGGGGCAAGGCGAAATTGGGGCGCTTCTACCTGTTCTTTTTTGTAAGTGCGCAACCCCCAAACGATTAAGCCAATTAAAAAAAACGCAGAAGGCGGCAACAACAATAAGCCGTTGGGCACATACCAGCCACCATCGTTGACCGTTTGCAGCAAAGTGAGTCCAAAGAGTTTTCCTGAACCCAACAATTCGCGCACCACACCCAAAATCAGCAAAATAGCGCTGTAACCCAAACCGTTGCCAATGCCATCCCAAAAAGAGATGCCGGGCGGATTTTGCATTGCAAAAGCTTCGGCTCTGCCCATCACAATGCAGTTGGTGATGATTAAGCCCACAAAAACAGAAAGCTGTTTGGAAAGGCTATATGCGAAAGCCTGCAAGATTTGGTCCACCACAATGACCAAGGAGGCGATGATCACCATCTGCACAATCATACGAATGGAGGCAGGAATTTGATTTCTGATCATCGCAATGAACAAGTTGGAAAAGGCGGTGACCATTGTTAAAGAAATCGCCATCACCAAGGCGGTTTTTAAATTGGAAGTGACCGCCAAAGCGGAACAAATGCCCAAAATTTGCAAAGCAATGGGGTTGTTTTCCAAAACGGGATGAAACAAGGCTTCTTGCGCGGAAATTGTTTTTGCCATTTTTTACACTCCTTTTTCGCGCAATTCTTTTAAAAACGCGCCAAAACCGTTTTCACCCAACCAAAAACGCACCAAATTATTCACGCCGCGGCTGGTTAAGGTTGCGCCCGCCAAGGCATCCACCTTGTTGGCAGAATCAGGGTCATTGGCTTTGACGTTGCCTTTGACCACGCGGATAGACAATTGCCCTTCTTGGTTAAAAAGCGTTTTATTTTTCCATTTGACCTTCCAGCGCGGGTTATCCACTTCCCCCCCTAAACCCGGGGTTTCTCCGTGTTGGTAAAATCCCAAGCCCACCACGGTGTTTAAATCGGATTCAATTGCCAAAAAGCCATATAAAGTAGACCACAAACCATAACCCCGCACGGGCAAGACCAAGCTTTGCAGATTCCCTTTTTCATCCTTTGCCCAATACACCACCGTTTTGTTTTCTCGGTTTTTGAGGATGGCAATATCTTCCGCAGGCGTTAAGGCTTTGGATTGTTGAGGGTCGCTTGCTAAGAGCAACGGGTTGAGCGCCAACGGATTTTCCCCTTCCACATAACGCCCGGTGTTTAAATCCACCACCTTGGCTTCAATTTGTGCGTTGAAAATGCGTTTCACCTCTGCGGAATTAGTTTTGCCCTCCGGCAACAATTGCACAATTTGCAAAATGCTTCTTTGCATATCTGTTTGGCGATTTTCTTTTTGAATGGGTTTTAAGCCCACGGCTGCGCCTGCCACCAAAACGGCGCTCACCAAACTCACCACCAAGGCTACCGATAAAGTTTTGGTAACCGATTCTTTTTCAGTGCTCATCGCGGGCTATCCTCCGTTTGATATTGGCTTGGATGACGAAATAATCAATCAATGGGGCGCACAAATTGCCCAACAAAATGGCGAGCATCATCCCTTCCGGGAAAGCTGGATTCACCACCCGAATCAAAACCACCATCGTTCCAATTAAAAAACCGTAACACCACTTACCGGTATCCGTCATTGAACCAGACACCGGGTCCGTGGTCATAAAAAATAAACCAAAGGCAAAACCGCCCAAGACAAAATGCCAATACCACGGCAGCGCGAACATTGGGTTGGTGGCAGAACCGATTAAATTAAAGAGGGAACTCACCACGAACATTCCCAAAAACACCGCCAAAATGGTGCGCCAAGAAGCCACGCCCGTTAAAAGTAAGACCGCGCCCCCCAACAAAATCGCCAAGGTGCTGGTTTCCCCCATTGAACCGGGAAGAAAGCCCAAAAACGCTGAAAACCACGTCACACCCGAGGATTCAATTGCCGCTACCCCCCCGCTTGCCGCCAACGCCAAGGGGGTGGCTTGGGTAATGCCATCTACCGCCACCCAAACGGCGTCCCCCGAAATTTGCGCGGGGTAAGCAAAAAACAAAAAGGCTCTGCCCGCCAAGGCTGGATTCAAAAAGTTTTTGCCCGTCCCGCCAAAGACTTCCTTTGCCAACACCACACCAAAAGAAATGCCCAAGGCGACCTGCCACAAGGGAATGGTGGGGGGAACAATCAAGGTAAATAAAATAGAAGTGACAAAAAAGCCTTCATTGACTTCGTGTTTGCGCACGCTTGCAAACAGCACCTCCCAAAATCCACCCACCACAAAAGTGGTGGCGTAAACGGGAACTAAATAAAATGCGCCGTGAATGAAATTATCCCAACAAGATTGCGGGTCAAAACCCGCCAAAAGAGGGATCAACCCCAAGCGCCAATTGTTTTGGGCAGCCAATAAATCGGGGTTGTTGAATAAGGCTAAATTGGCTTGATGCCCCACATTCCACATCGCCCAAAACATCGGCGGGAAGGCGCAGAGCCACACAATCACCATCATTCGTTTTAAATCAATACCATCCCGAACGTGGGCGGTGGTTTGGGTCACACAAGACGGGCGATACAAAAAAGTATCGGTGGCTTCAAACAACGCCTTCCATTTTTCCAACCGCCCGCCCGCTTCAAATTGCGGGGTGACTTTATCCAACAAATTGCGCAAGGCTTTCATTTTTTAACCCTCCTTTTCAATACGGGTCAACACATCGCGCAAAATGGGACCATATTCGTATTTTCCGGCACAAACATAAGAACACAGCGCCAAATCTTCTTCATCCAATTCCAAAGCGCCTAATTTTTGCGCCATTTCGGTGTCACCCGCCACCAAATAGCGCAACAAGGGCGTTGCCAGAATATCCAAAGGCATCACTTCTTCATAATTGCCGATGGAAACAATGGCGCGCGCACCCCCATTGGTGGAGGTATCCATCGCAAAGTTGGGTTTTCCCAACAATTTGGAAATAAAAATATTTTTCACCGAATGCTTATTGAAGCCCAAGCGGAAATAATGGAACATCTCGCGCTCGCGCCCTTCGTGCAGGCAAGCAATTTGTAAGTGGTAACGCCCCAAAAAGGCGGTGTCTCCCGCTGCCGTTCTGCCTCCCAAAATTGAGCCAGACACCACGCGGTTTTCGCCTTCTGTCAATTCGTTTTGGGTGAGCTCCATTAAATTTGCACCCAATGTGGTTTTGATTAAACGCGGTTTTTTCACCACCGGTCCGCCCAAAGCCACCACGCGCTCGGTTAAAAAACGCCCTTCTAAAAACAACGCGCCTATTGCCGCCACGTCTTGATAATTCAAATGCCACACCACGTGTTTTAAGCTGGCGGGTCTTAAAAAATGAATGTGCGTGCCCGCTAAGCCCGCCGGATGCACGCCTTCAAAAATTTGGGTTTTGACGTTGGGTAAATCGGCGCCCGGCCACGCCTCTCCCGGGGCGTGACACAAAAAAATGGGGGCTAATCGTGACAACACCGCCACCCCGTTGTGAAAAAATTTCCCCAAGGGGTCTAAGGCTTTTAAGGCGATTCGGGGGTCGGCGGATAACGGATGCGTATCCATCGCGGTGATGAAAATGGCTTCCGGTGTGCTGTGTGGAGAAGGAATTTTCCCAAAAGGGCGCGTGCGCAAAGCCGTCCACGCGCCGGATTGCAACAAGCGCGCACGCACAAAATCCGCTTCCAACACCAGCATTTCTTCCGGCTTCACTGGGGAAAAGGTTAATGAAGGGGCGTTTTCATCGGCTTCAATGATGACGGATTCCAAAACGCGCTTTTTGCCGCGCTTGATTTTTTTCACCACGCCACCTTTGGACGCGGTAAAAACCACCTCCGGCTGATTGCGGTCGCGGAATAAAGGCTGACCGGCTTGCACTTTATCGTTTTCTTGCACCAATAAACCGGGTTTGATACCGACATAATCCGCAGGCAACAGCGCCACGCATAAAGGTTTGGGCGCAGAAAAAACTTCTTGCTTCGGTGCGCCCGCAATGGGCACATCCAATCCACGCAATATTTTAATCATTGACACTCCACCATCTTTTTTTTAAGCCGCTCAAAAGAAAAGAGCCTTTTTAAACAAAAACCCCATTTTTTTCAAGTGCGCCGTTGATTTTAAAAAAGACAAAAAAACCTTTCTTAATAAAGATTTTCCACGGTGAACATTTCAGATTTTTCAAATTTTTTTTAAATTACCGTGGAAAAAAAATTTCTTCGCGCACTTCCCCGGGTTTTAAGGCGGGTTGCGTTTTTTTGTGTTTCCAAAAATAAATTTCGGGTAAAAATTGCCAGCGCATTCCTTTTTTATTTTCGCAAGCGCTTAAAGCCAAGGGCTTTTTTAAAATATCCCCCGTTAAACACAATGCGCCTTGGCGCAAAAAACCGTTTTCCCACACCCACCCTTCTTCGCTATTGCCTTGGCACGAGCGCAAAACCACTTCCCCCGATTGATTGGATAAGCAAAGATGGGGTGGCATTAACACCAAAAAATAATTTTCCGGTGTTTTCTTTAAAAAAAAGCGTTGGCGGATTCTGCCGTGGCAAGGGTAAAGATAAACTTTTGCCCCTTTTTCTTTGGGGAAAACGCGAGAATCTGCGCACCCCAAGGGGTTTTGCAACAATTCTGCGCGGGCGGAAAAACCAAAAAAGAAAAGGGAGAAAAACAACAAGGATTTTTTCATTTTTTTATTTTAACCGCATTGTTATAATTTTGCGCTTTCGCCCGGGTGGCGAAAATGGTAGACGCACCGGATTTAGGTTCCGGCGTTGCAAAACGTGGGGGTTCGAGTCCCTTCCCGGGCATTTTTTAAAAAAGGCGCACAATGCTTTCTTTTTCCATTCAAACCGTTGATTTAAAAGGAAATATTCAAACTTTTTCCTTCCCCAATTCAAGCGGGAATTTTTTAATTCTTTATTTTTACCCGCGCGATTTAACTTCCGGTTGCACCCAAGAAGCCCGCGATTTTGCGGCAAAATACCCTGATTTTCAAAACGCCAATACGCAAATTTTGGGCGTTTCGCGCGATTCTTTAAAACGCCATCAAAAATTTATAGAAACAGAAAATCTCCCCTTCCCCTTGGGGGCGGATGAAGAGGAAAATCTTTGCCAACTTTTTGGCGTGATGAAAAACAAAACGCTCTACGGTAAACCCGTGCGTGGCATTGAGCGCAGCACGTTTTTGTTTTCTCCTTCCGGTGTACTGTTAAAAGAATGGCGCAAAGTCAAAGTGCCCGGGCACGCAGAAGAAGTGTGGCAAACGCTTTTAAATGTTCAAAAAAAATAAGTTTCCACGGTCAACGCAAATTTTTTTTGGGTTGACCGTGGAAAATATTAAAAAACCCTATTTTAAAAACGCCAAGAGCGCTTCTTTTAAATAAAAACAATCTAAGACGCCTGCGCTTTCTCTGCACGAATGCATTGCCCAAATCGGCACGCCCACGTCCGCCCCACCGATTCCTATTTGGGCGTTTAAAAAAGGGCCCACCGTAGAGCCGCAGGGAATATGGGCAGGATGTTCGTAAATTTGAAAAGGAATTTGATTTTCTTTTAACACTTTTTGAAAAAAGGCGTGAGAAAAAGAATCGGTAATATAATGCCGCGCACGATTGATTTTCAGCACCACGCCTTCATTCATTAAAACACAATGTTGCGGTTCAAAACATTGGGGATAATTCGGGTGGAAAGCGTGCGCGCCGTCCAAACTCCATAAAAAACTCTTTTCTTTGGCTTTTAATTTTTCCAAAGAGGACAATTGAAAGGTTTCAAAAATCATATTCAAAACTTCATTCATACACACGCTTTGTCCGCCGGAATCAGAAAGACTGCCAATTTCTTCGTGGTCAAATAAAGCCAAGATTTGCGTTTTATTTTCTTCCTTATTTTCCAAAAACGCGGTTAAAGCTGAAAAAGAAGAAATTAAATTATCCAATTGCCGATGGGCAATAAATTCTTGATTCATTCCCCAAAAACGCCCTTCTTCTACCGGGTAAGCCAATAAATCAAAAGATAAAACTTCCACCCCGCTTTTTTCTTTTAAAAAAGCATTCCAATTGAAATGAGGTTCAAATAAAGTGCCCAATAAAAGTGCGGTTTCTTTTTGGGTTTCAATTTTTAAGCCTTCTTTATTCAACTGGCGATTCAAATGAATGGGTAAATTGGCTAATCTACACAAAGGCGTTTTAAGATCCACCAAATGCGTGTTTAAGTCAGAATCAATTAAACGCCCCGCTAAGGATAAATCGCGGTCAGCAAAGGAAGCCAGAATAGGTCCACCATAAACTTCCACGCCCAATTGCATTGTTTTTTTATTGCTCAAAAAAGGCTGAGATTTAATTCTCAAAGAAGGGGAATCTGTGTGCCCCACAAAAATAGAAACGCCGTTTTTTGTGGGATTTTCTTTTCCCAAAACAAAAGCAATCAAACTCCCCTTTTTTTTATAAACATAACGCCCACTTTTTAAAGGGGTTTCAGTATTTAGCGATTGAAACCCTTTTTCCAGTAAAGCGTTTTCAACGTTTTCCGCAACGTGCCAAGGCGTGGGGGAAAGGTTGATGAATTGGCACAAATTTTGGGCAAATTCCACGGCATTAGGATACATTTTCATTTTTCACCTCCCTGGTTTAAAAGAAAATCAAGGGCATTTAACACTTTATTTTTCCCCATATATTCTAAAATGGCATCCACCGAAGGCGTGTGCGTTTTGTTTAACAAAACCACCCGCAAGGGCATTGCCAATAAGGGCATTTTTAATTTATTTTCTTTTAAAACCGTTTTTAAAAGAAGGTTGATTTCTTCTTTTTTCCAATTGTTTAAATTGGAAAAAGCGGTTTTTAATTGAAAAAATGCGGAATTTAATTTTTTTAAATCAAACTCTTTTAAAAGATTAAAATCAGGGGAAAGGTTTTGATAGAACGGTTTAATTTCCTCTGCCAATTCTTTTAAGGTGTGCACGCGTTCTGCATACAAAAGCGCCAATTCTTTTAAATGGGGGTTGTTATGGAATTCTATTTCCTTTAAAAAAGGCAATAATAAATGGGCTAATTCTTCCCCGCTTTTTTGTTTTAAATAATGCTGGTTAATCCACAACAATTTTTCCGTATTAAACTGCGCAGCGGAAGGGGTGATGTTTTGTAAATCAAACCATTGAATGAAATCTTCCACCGAAAAAATTTCATCGTCACCGTGGGCAAAACCCAAGCGCGCCAAATAATTCAACACCGCTTCGGGCAAAAATCCTTCTTCCTTATATTGCATCACCGAAACCGCGCCGTGGCGCTTAGAAAGTTTTGTGCCGTCATCGCCCAAAATCATAGATAAATGCGCGTATTGCGGAACGTTTGCGCCCAAGGCTTTCAAAATATTGATTTGGCGTGGCGTATTGTTGACGTGGTCATCGCCCCGAATCACGTGGGTGATGCCCATATCCCAATCGTCCACCACCACGCAAAAATTGTAAGTGGGCGTGCCGTCCGCGCGGGCGATGATTAAATCATCCAATTCGCTGTTTTGAATTTCAATTTTGCCTTTGACAAAATCCACCCAAGAGACCACGCCCTCCTTGGGGTTTTTAAAGCGCACCACGGGAGAAACCCCTTCTGGGATGGGCGGCAAAACCTTGCCTTCTTCCGGACGCCAGCGCCCATCATAACGCGGTTTTTCCTTATTTTTTTCTTGTTCTAAACGCAGTTTTTCCAATTCCTCTTTGGAGGTATAACAATAATACGCCGTGCCATTTTGCAGCATTTGTTGGATGACTTCTTTATAGCGCCCGAAACGCTGGGTTTGGTAAAAAGGACCTTCATCGTGGTTTAAATTAAGCCACGCCATCCCTTCCAAAATGGCGCGTGTGGCGGCATCCGTGGAGCGTTCTAAATCGGTGTCTTCAATTCTCAGCACAAATTTGCCCGAAGAATGGCGCGCAAAAGCCCACGAAAAAAGCGCGGTGCGCGCGCCGCCAATATGCAAAAAGCCCGTGGGACTGGGCGCAAAACGTGTTTTAATCATTTTAAAGATTTCATTTTAAAGGGAGCTTCATTTTAAAACGTTCCACGGCAACGCCTTTATTTTTTTGAATTTTTTTTAAACTTGACCGTGGAAAAAATGCCCAAAAGCGTAAAATGGCTTTTTTTTTGAAGGACTCAATAAGAAAAGGAGAAAAAAGATGTCTATGGCGGACAAAGACGGTTTCATTTGGATGGACGGAAAACTCATCCCGTGGCGCGAAGCGCAAACCCACGTCCTCACCCATTCTTTGCATTACGGTTTAAGCATTTTTGAAGGCGTGCGCGCCTACAAAACCAAAGAAGGCACGGCGATTTTTCGTTTAAATGACCACACCAATCGTTTTTTTGAATCGGCGCACATTGTGCAGATGAATTTGCCGTTTGACCCAAAAACTTTGAACGATGCCCAAAAAGAAGTGGTGCGCGCCAACAAGTTGGATTCCGGCTACATCCGCCCCTTGGCGTTTTTTGGGTCAGAAAAAATGGGCGTCTCCCCCATCGGGGCGGGCGTGCACGTCATCATCGCGGCGTGGGCGTGGGGCGCGTATTTGGGCGAAGAAGGAATGAAGCGCGGCATTCGCGTGAAAATTTCCAGTTTCACGCGCTTACACGTCAACGTCTTTATGGTGCGCGCCAAAGTGGGTGGCAATTACGTCAATTCCATTTTGGCAAATAATGAAGTGATTTCAATGGGTTACGATGAAGCACTTTTATTAGACCCGGAAGGTTACGTGGCGGAAGGTCCCGGAGAAAACGTGTTTTTGGTGAAAAACGGCGTGATTTACACCCCCGATTTGGCAAGCTGTTTAAACGGCATCACGCGCCGCTCGGTGATGACTTTGGCAGAGGAAGCGGGCTACAAAGTGGTGGAAAAACGAATCACCCGCGATGAAGTCTACACCGCAGACGAATTGTTTTTCGCCGGAACGGCAGCGGAAATCACGCCCATTCGTGAAGTGGATAATCGGCAAATTGGAAAGGGCGAACGAGGACCCATCACCGAAGCCTTACAAAAACGTTTTTTTGCCGTGGTGGCAGGCGAAGATCCCGCCCACGCCGATTGGCTTTTCCCCATTTAAAGAATGCGCGTTTTGACCGTTGCGCCCTCGTGGATTGGCGATTCCGTGATGGCGCAAGCGCTTTTTTCCCGCTTAAAAGAACATCACCCGGAATGCGTCATTGATGTTTTAGCGCCTTCTTGGGTGTTGCCCCTTTTTTTAAGAATGGAAGAAGTGCGCCAAACGCTTGAAAACCCCTTTGCGCACGGACAATTGCGTTTAAAAGAACGCTTTTTGTTGGGGAAAAATTTACGCGGTTTATACGATGTCGCCTATGTTTTGCCCAATTCCTTTAAATCTGCCCTCATTCCCTTTTTTGCCCAAATCCCCCAAAGAATTGGCTTTGTGGGCGAAGCACGTTATGGTTTATTAAACCGCCTTCACCGTTTGGATAAAAAAGCGCTTCCCAAAATGGTGGAACGTTTCGCGCGTTTGGCGGATGACCCCTACGCGCCCCTTTTCAACAATTTTGTTTTTCCACATTTGAGGGCGGAAAAACCGGATTCTATCTTCCAAAAATTGAATTTAACCCCGCCTTCCCAAGGCGTGGTGGTGTTTTGCCCGGGCGCAGAATTTGGAATGGCAAAACGCTGGCCTTCCCCCCATTTTGCAGAATTAGCGAAAATGCTTCAAAAAGAGGGCTTAGACGTCTGGTTACTGGGTTCAAAAAAAGATTTTGAACTTGCAGAATTTATTTCCCAAAATAGCGCCGCACTCAATTTATGCGGCAAAACTACGCTTTTAGAAGCCATTGATTTAATTTCTTTTTCCCAAGCGGTGGTGTGTAACGATTCTGGCTTAATGCACGTGGCAAGCGCCTTAAACCGTCCGTTGGTGGCGCTTTATGGCTCATCTTCCCCGCAGTTTACCCCGCCTTTAAACCCACGCGCCGAAATTATTTCCTTAAATTTAACTTGTTCGCCTTGTTTTCAGCGCGAATGCCCGTTGAAACATTTGGATTGCCTTCAAAAGATTGCCCCACAACAAGTTTTAAACGCCTTAACCAAAATCCTCAATCTTCCACGGTAAACAAGAATTTTTTTTGATTTCTAAAATTTTTCCCCGTTGACCGTGGAATGTTAAGGGCGAATGGGGGGGCGACTTGCCAACACGGCGCGCAAGGTTAAGGGGCTTAAATCGCGCTGAACGGTTAACAAAACTTCTTCCCCGGGCAAGGTATTTTTAAGCAAACGAAAGGCGGTTTTGGAATCCGGGATGTTTTGCCCGTTGATTTCCAACAAAATATCCCCCGCTTTCAACTGCGCTTTTTCCGCCGGGGAATCCGGAAAAAACCCCAACACCAACACGCCGCGCGCGTTTTTTAAGCGGAAAGCCTCGGCGGTTTTGCCTTCCAAATCGTGCAATTTCAAACCCATCCAACCGCGTTCCACCTTGCCTTTTTTCAAAAGTTGGGTGTAGACGTGCATCAAACGCTCCACCGGAATGGAAAAGGCAATGCCGTTGTTTTTCCCGTTTTCGCTGTAAATGGCGTTGGTCATCCCCACCAATTCGCCTTGGGCATTGATTAACGCACCGCCGGAATTGCCCGGATTCACCACGGCGTCCGTTTGGATGAAATCATCCGAAGAATCCAAAACCGGATGCGTGCGGTTTAAAGCAGAAACAATGCCCAAGGTTGCCGTTTGCTTTAAGCTGTAAGGGTTGCCAATGGCTAAGACCACATCCCCCACGGTTAAATTTTTCCCCTGCGCCGGCTTTAAATAAGCCAAGTGCGGCGCGTTGATTTTCAAAACGGCAATGTCTGTTTCTGAGTCGCTGGCTACCCTTTCTGCCGGAAAGCGCCTGCCATCTGCCAATTCTATAAGAATATCCTTTGCCCCGCGGATGACGTGCGCGTTGGTTAAAATGTGCCCATCCGTGTTCATCACAATGCCTGATCCCACCCCCACGAATTTTTCTTTTTCTGGTTTTTTACCCAAAGCATACGCCCACAGACGCGCCGGTCGGGGACGGTTATCAGTGGTTAAAATATGCACCACCGCGGGCATTGCTTTTTCCACGGCGTGACGATAAGAAAATTGTGCCGTTATAATGGGCGCGCTTTCCTGTTCTTTCAAAAAAGGCGCTTGCCCGTAAAAAAGCCAAAAAAACGCCAAAAAAACGGTGGTCGCTTGGGAAAATAAAAGCCATAGTTTTCGCATAAAGGAAATTGTATGAATCGCAGTGCACTTCTGCAATATTTAGACTCGCTCTTAAACCCTTCTGCTTTTGACGATTATTGCCCCAACGGCTTGCAAGTGGAAGGGAAAGAAGAAATCCAAAAAATCGTCACCGGCGTTTCCGCTTCCCTTGATTTGATTGAAACAGCGCTTTCTTTAAATGCGGATGCCCTTTTGGTGCACCACGGTTATTTTTGGAAAAATGAATCTTCTGTTATTACCGGCATCAAAAAAAGGCGTTTGGAAAAATTACTTTCTCATAATGTGAATTTAATCGCCTACCATTTGCCTTTGGATGTGCACCCTGAAATAGGCAACAACGCGCAATTGGCAAAATTGTTCGGTTGGAACATCACCGAGACGGCGAGCAAAAACAACTTGCTTTTTTTGGGGAATTGTAAAAAAACGACACCCCAAAATTTCGCCCAAAATTTAAAAGAAAAATTAAACCGCGCGCCCTTACAAGTGGGGGAAAACAAAACGAAAAGCATCCACCGCATTGCGTGGTGCACGGGCGCGGCACAAGATTTTTTAAATAGTGCCGCCGCTTTGGGGGTGGATGCTTTTATTTCCGGTGAAATTTCCGAGCGCACCGCTTATGAAGCCAAAGAGTTGGGCATTTATTATTTTTCCATCGGTCACCACGCAAGCGAGCGTTACGGCATCAAAGCTTTGGGGGATCATTTACAAAAACAATTCAATATAGAATGCCCCTTTGTGGATTGCGACAATCCGGTTTAAAAAATCAAAAAAATGTAAAGGTTGACCGTGGAAAATCAGCTTATTTCCCCCATTTCGCACAACCACCAAAAATTGGAAAAATTTTTGCTGGGCAAAATGGGGCGCGCCATTTTGGATTACCAAATGATTGAAGAAAACGACACCATCTTGGTATGCGTCTCCGGCGGAAAAGATTCTTTTACCCTTTTGCATTTGCTTTTAAAAATGCAGAAACGCGCGCCCGTTTCTTTTCAACTTATTGCGATGAATTTAGACCAAGGGCAGCCGAATTTTCCTCAAAATGTGTTGCCGGATTATTTTCAAAAAATTGGCGTAGATTTTAAAATTGTCAACGCGGACACCTATTCCGTGGTGAAAGAAAAAATCCCAGAAAACAAAACGGCGTGTTCTTTATGCTCGCGCTTACGCCGCGGGATTATTTACAAAACCGCCAAAGCTTTGAACGCCAACAAAATCGCCTTGGGTCACCACCGAGACGACATCGTGCACACCCTTTTTTTAAACCTTCTTTTTGGCGGAAAATTAAAAGCAATGCCGCCCAAATTGAAAACGGACGATGGCGCGCACATTCTCATTCGCCCGTTGGCATATTGCGCAGAAAGTGACATCGCGCGCTTTGCCAAAGGGGAAAAATTTCCCATCATCCCGTGCAATTTGTGCGGCTCGCAACCCCATTTGCAGCGCAAAAAAATCAGAGAAATGATGCAAGAATGGGATCAAAAATTCCCTGGAAGAACAGAATCGGTGTTTCACGCCTTGCAAAACGCCGTGCCTTCCCATTTGGCGGATAATGCCCTTTTTGATTTTAAAAATCTCCAACTTTAAAAAAGGAAACAAAATGCAAAGCCTTGCGGATTATTTAAACCCCACGCCCGATGATTTAAAAGACGTTATTTTGCGTCTTGCTCAAACGGGAAAAGAAATTGCAGAAATCTTGCGCCGCGCAAGTTTCAATAATTTGTTGGGTTCAGCCCAGCACATCAACATTCAAAACGAAGAACAAAAAAAATTGGATGTGTTAACGAATGAATGTTTTATCCGCGCGTTTTCAACTTGCCCTTTCGTGCGCGCTTTGGCGTCCGAAGAAATGGAACATCCGCTGTTAAACCAAAATAATAAAAACGCGCGCTTTTTGTTGCTTTTTGACCCCTTGGACGGTTCATCCAACATTGACATCAACGCGCCCACGGGAAGTATTTTTTCCATTTTGCCTGCGCCGGAAAATAAAGATGACACGGATGAAAAAGAACTCCTCCACGCCTTTTTGCAACCCGGTAAAAACCAAATTGCGGCGGGCTATTTTCTTTACGGCTCGGCAACGGAAATGGCTTTGACTACCGGTAGCGGCACGGCAATTTTCAGTTTTAATCCGGATGAAAACGCCTTTTTCTTTAAAGGAAACGCAACTATTCCCAAAGAAACCGCAGAATTTGCCATCAATGCGTCTAACTTTCGGTTTTGGTTTCCCCCCATCCAGCAATACGTTAACGAATTATTAGAAGGCAAAAACGGCGCACGCCAAAAAGATTTCAATATGCGTTGGGTGGCGGCGATGGTGGCGGATGTGCACCGCATTTTAAACCGCGGGGGGGTGTTTTTGTATCCTGTGGATTCCAAAAATCAAAAATCAGGCGGGCGCTTGCGCCTATTGTATGAAGCCAACCCAATGAGTTTTTTAATCCAAGAAGCGGGAGGTTATGCTTCCACCGGCACAATGCCGATTTTGGATATTTCCCCCCAAAAATTGCACGAGCGCGTTTCCGTGATTTTGGGCGCGGAAAACGAAGTGCAGCGAGTGGAAGATTTGCACCGCTCGGTTTAATTTTCCACGGTGAACTTTTAAAAAATTTTGAAAATTTTTAAACGTTCACCACGGAAAAACGCGCCAAAATGAGAAAAAAAATAGAAAATAGGCTTTTTTTGTAAAGGGAATCGCTATGCCTTTGGTTTCAATGCGCCAACTCTTAGACCACGCCGCCGAACACGCTTACGGTTTGCCCGCTTTCAACGTCAATAATATGGAGCAAGTGTGGGCGATTATGGAAGCCGCCAACGAATTGAACGCTCCCGTGATTATGCAGGCTTCCGCCGGCGCCAGAAAATACGCAGGCGAGCCTTTTTTGCGTCACCAAATTTTAGCGGCCTTGGAAGCCTACCCGAATCTCCCCATTGTGATGCACCAAGACCACGGGCAAAGTCCCGCCGTGTGTATGGCGGCCATCCGCTCTGGCTTTTCTTCGGTGATGATGGATGGCTCTTTAAAAGAAGATGGCAAAAGCATTGCCCCTTACGCCTACAACGTGGAAGTTTCCCAAAAAGTGGTGGAATTTGCGCACGCCATTGGCGTTTCCGTGGAAGCAGAATTGGGCGTCTTGGGGAGTTTAGAAACCTTAAAGGCAGATAAAGAAGACGGCGTGGGCGCGGAAGGAAAATTAAACCGAGAAGATTTGCTCACCAACGTGGAACAAGCCGCCGATTTTGTAAAAGCCACCGAGTGCGATGCCTTGGCGATTGCCATCGGCACCAGCCACGGCGCGTATAAATTTTCCCAAAAACCCACGGGGGAAGTGTTATCCATCGCGCGCTTAAAGGAAATTCACCAAAGGTTGCCCAACACCCACTTGGTGATGCACGGCTCGTCTTCCGTTCCGCAAGAACTGCTTACTGAAATTCGCCAGTTCGGCGGCAAAATGAAAGAAACCTACGGCGTGCCCGTGGAAGAAATTGTAGAAGGCATCAAAAACGGCGTGAGGAAAGTCAACATTGACACCGATATTCGCTTAGCAATGACCGCCGCCATTCGCCGATTTTTCATTGAAAACCCCGAAAAATTTGACCCACGGGAATATTTAAAACCCGCGCGAGAAGCCGCCAAAAAAATCTGTTTACACCGTTTTGAAGCTTTTGGCTGCGCAGGCTTTGCCGATAAAATCAAAGCCATTCCGTTAGAAAAAATGGCAGAACGCTACAAAAAAGGCGAACTCAAACCCTTAGTGCGTTAAACAAAATCCACGGTAAACCCAAGATTTTTTAAAAAAAATAGCGGTTTACCGTGGAAAATCTTGATAAAACAATTCTATCTTCGGCAATTTTTGTTTGAGTTCTAATAATAAAGCGGGAGTGGGCTTCACCCGAAAATGTTCCCCCAACAGTAGGCGGCAAGCGGCGTTGGGCGTTTTGTAATTCACAATAAGGGCGCACTGCCCGCCCAAATAAGGGGTGATGATTTTTTTTAAATCTGCGGGGGAGATTTTATTTTGGTATTCCAAATGCAAGACAATGCCACTTAAAAAACGCTCGCGAAAATGCGCCAAATCCAAACACAATTCCACGCGCGCGTTCCAGCGTTCTTGTGGGTCTTTTTCCAATTTGGTTTTCACCAACAACAATTTGTCTTCTTTCACCCAATCTTTGATTTCGTTGAATTTTTCCGCAAAAAATAAAAGTTCCAATTCGCCACTGCCGTCATCCAACTGCACAAAATAGGTTTTGCCGTTTTTGCCCATTTTGGAGCGGATGGAAGAAACAATGCCCGCCAACCACACGCTTTCTTTTTGCGGACTCAATTGATTGAGCGAAAAAGCCAACACCGGAGAGAGTTCCTTACGATACAAACGAAACGGATGCCCGGAAAAATAAAAACCCAAGGCTTCTTTTTCCAAAGCCAATTTTTTTTGGGCGTCCTCCGGCGGGGCGGGAAGATAATCGGGGATGTTGAAATGCGCGTTTTCGCTTCCCCCAAAAAGCGAACCCTGCATTGCGTTTTTTTGCGATTGTTCCGCATATTGCAGTGCCAAATCTACGTTAGCCAACAATTGCGCACGTGGCATTTTGAAGTCATCCATCGCGCCGGATGAAATGAAGCTTTCCAACGCACGGCGATTCACCAATTGTTTATCACAACGCTTACAAAAATCAAACAAATCCAAAAACTTCCCGCCTTTTTCGCGCGCTTTCACCAAGGCATTGACGGCGTTTTCGCCCACGCCTTTTAACGCGCCCAAACCGTAACGGATGGTTTTTTCATCCACCGGCACAAAGCGGTAAAGAGAATCATTGACAGAAGGCGGCAAAATATGGAGTTTATTTTTTAAGGAATCTTCAAAAAACACCTTCACCGTTTCGGTTTTGTCCATTTCAGAAGACAAAGAGGCTGCCATAAACGCTGCTGGATAATGCGTTTTCAACCACGCGGTTTGGTAAGTCAGCACCGCATAAGCCGCAGAGTGCGATTTGTTAAACCCGTATTCCGCAAACTTTGCCATTAAATCAAAAAGGCGCGCCGCCAAATCTTGGTCGTAACCCTTTTTCAAAGCCCCTTCCATAATGGTTTGGCGGTGTTTTGCCATTTCCTCGGGCTTTTTCTTACCCATTGCGCGGCGCAACATATCCGCCCCGCCCAAGGTGTAACCGCCAATCACTTGGGAAATTTGCATCACCTGTTCTTGGTAAACAATCACGCCATAGGTGGGCTCTAAAATGGTTTTTAAATCCGGGTGGAAAAAATCAATTTTTTGCTGACCTTTTTTGCGGTTGATGAAATCATCCACCATCCCAGAATTTAAAGGTCCCGGGCGGTAAAGCGCCAAAATGGCGATGATGTCTTCAAAACGGTCTGGAAGGATTTTTTTTAAGAGTTGCTTCATCCCGTCTGATTCCACCTGAAACACGGCGGTGGTGTTGGCTTGACGCAACAATTCATAAGTGGCAGGGTCATCCAAAGGCAAAAGGGATAAATCCAAGCTTTCCCCGGTTTGTTCTTTAATATAAGCAAGCGCCCAATCAATGATGGTTAAATTGCGCAAACCCAAAAAGTCAAACTTCACCAAACCGATTTTTTCCACATCGTCTTTATCAAACTGCGCAACCGGCACGGCGTCCGTGCTGCTGCTTAAATACATCGGGCAAAAATCGCTGATTTTGGAAGGCGCAATCAGCACGCCGCCCGCGTGCATTCCCGTGTTGCGCGTTAAATCTTCCAACGCCATTGCCAAATCAAACAAGTTTTTCACCGCTTCGCCATCGCGGGAATCGTTCATCAATTCCGCCAATTGCGGTTCTTTTTCTAAGGCTTCTTTTAACGAAACCGCGTGATTGGCTTCAACGGGAATGAGTTTACTGATGCGGTCACACAGGGAATAAGACATCCCCAAGACGCGCCCCACATCGCGGATGACCGCACGGGAAGCCATTGTGCCAAAAGTGACAATCTGCGCCACCGCTTCTTTGCCGTAACGCTGGCGCACATAATCAATCACGCGAAAACGATTATCTTGGCAAAAATCCACGTCAAAGTCGGGCATAGAAACGCGCTCAGGATTCAAAAAACGCTCAAACAACAAGGCATAAGCCAAAGGGTCTAAATCAGTAATGCCCAAAGAAAACGCCACCAATGAACCCGCGCCAGAACCCCGCCCGGGACCCACCGGCACGTGGTTTTCTTTTCCCCAATTGATGAAATCCGCCACAATTAAAAAATAGCCTTGAAAGCCCATCTGCACGATGGTGGCGCACTCGAACGCCAAGCGTTCTTCATAAACAGAACGCTTTGCCTCGCGCGTGCTTTCATCGGGGTAAAGTTGAATTAAGCGTTTCTTTAAGCCTTCTTGGGCTTTTTGAATCAACAAGTCCGCAACGCTCAACCCTTGGAGTGTAGGGAAATCTGGCAAAAAATGCTCGCCCAAACGCAAATCCAAATTGCAGCGCTTGGCAATTTCCACGGAGTTTTCTAAGGCTTCCGGCACATCGGCAAAAAGGAGCGCCATTTCCTCTTCGCTTTTGAAATATTGTTCCTTTGTGAATTTTTTTTCTTTTTTGGTGCTGAGCACCTCGCCTTCGGCAATGCAGACGCGCACTTCGTGCGCCAAAAAATCTTCCTTTTTTAAAAATTGGATGGGGTGAGTGGCAAGCAGAGGCAAATTCAAATTTTCTGCTAAACGGCGCGTTTCATACACCAAAAAGTCCTCATTTTTTTGCCCAAAGCGTTGAATTTCCAAATAAAAAGAATTGGGAAACAATTCTGCCCAAAATTCTGCTTTTTCCACGGCAAGCGCGTATTTTTTTTGAAGTAAATCTTCCCCGATTTCTCCAAAAACGCCACCGGAACACAAAATCAAGCCCGCGCAATTTTGAACATTCAACCACGCCACATCCACTGCGGGGGAAAGGGTGTTTTCCATATAGGCGCGGCTCAACAAGCCGCACAAAGCTTGGTAGCCTTGATTGTTTTTTACCAGTAAGAGACTGCGGAAAAACTTCCCTTCTCTTTTCAAATAAACATCCGCGCCCAAAATGGGTTTCACACCCACCGCGCGTGCAAATTCATAAAATTTCAATAAACCAAAAACGTTGTTTAAATCGGTCAATGCCAAGGCGGGCATTTGATTTTCTTGGGCAAGGCGCGCGGCATCTTTCAAACGCGCAATGCCATCGGTAATGGAAAATTCAGAGTGCATTCGCAAATGCACAAAACGGGGCGCTTTTTTCATAGCGGGTATTTTAACGGTTTTTCTTCCCCCGTTCACAGAAAGCGTGAGTGTTGGGATAATGGGCGCTGTTTTTTTGGGAAAGAAAAATTAACAAAATTACTGTCATCATTCCTGAAAGGAGAATTAAAAAATGACTAAACCCAAAGTTTTGGTGACCGGTGGGGCGGGGTTTATCGGCTCGCATATTGTAGAGAAATTATTAGAAAAGCATTATTCGGTGGTGGTTTTGGATAATTTATCATCCGGAACAATGGATAATCTTCCCCAATCCGCTGATTTAAAATTTTATTGCGTGCATATTGAAAAAGACGATTTAAATCCCATTTTTGAATTGGAAAAACCAGATTATCTTATTCATTTGGCGGCGCAAACTTGCGTTACTTATTCAATCGCCCATACTGATTTTGACGCAAACGTGAATATAATGGGCAGCATTCGTCTTCTTGAATATTCAAAAAAATACAATATCAAAAAATTTATAACCGCTTCCACCGCCGCTGTTTATGGTAATCCCCAATATTTACCCGTGGATGAAAATCATCCCACCCTCCCCATTTCACCTTATGGTTTATCCAAATTAACAATGGAAAATTATATTCAACTCTTTAAAATTCCTTATATTATTTTTAGATTTTCCAATGTTTTTGGTCCCCGACAAAAATCCTCCAAAGAAAGTGGCGTGATTGCCATTTTTGACCGTTTAATGAAAACCCAATCTCCCGTTTTAATTTATGGCGATGGCGAACAAACAAGGGATTTTGTTTATGTGGAAGATATTGCTACAATTTGTGTGCAGTCCATCACTTCACCCCTACGAAATGAAATTTTGAATATCTCCACCAATCAAGGTATTTCCATCAACCAATTATTTGATGAAATGAAGATTTTGTATCATTATAATCAATCACCCCATTATTTACCGGAACGGGAAGGAGAAATAAGAAAAAGTATTTTATCCAATAAAAAACTCATTAAAATGATGGGTAATGTTCAAACCTTTTCTTTAAAAGAAGGCTTGGTGAATTTGGAAAAATTTAAGGGTTAGGGAAGATAACTTTTTTTAACCTCCTCAAACGCAACGGGGGCATAATGATTCACTTCCACGCAAGCGTTGTAATACCAATTGTCACTTAAACTGTTGGCATGCACGTGACCGTGGATGTTTAATTTAAATCGCGTTTTATTTTCCGGATGAACGGGAATATGAGTGAGTAAACAATTTTCTAAATTAAAGCAGCCTTGAATATCTTTAAAATGTTTTAAATAAAACTCTGCTTTAAAATGATCGTGATTGCCTTGAATTAAAATCTTTTTGCCGTTTAATCTTAATAAAATCTGATCCAACTTATTTTTATTAAAACCCACATCACCCAGATGATAAACTTTATCCGTGGGTTTAACCCTTTCATTCCATTTTTCAATCATCCATTCATCCGCTTCTTCCGCATTATTCCACGGGCGAATTTTTGTGCCGTCTTTATTCAAAAAATGATAAATATTTTGATGGGAAAAATGGGTATCAGAAATAATAAAAATCGTATGAGCCATTTAATTTAAAACTTGGTACCAGGGACCGGAATCGAACCGGCAAGGAGTTTTAAGCTCCGGCGGATTTTAAGTCCGCTGTGTCTACCTATTCCACCACCCTGGCAGAAAGTTGGAGCGGGAAACGAGTCTCGAACTCGCGACCTCAACCTTGGCAAGGTTGCGCTCTACCAACTGAGCTATTCCCGCAAAAGCCAAGCACTTTATAGTTAAACCTTGTTTTCGTCAAGAAGCAATTTTTCCACGGTCTCCCTCCAAAAATTTTGAAAAATTTGGGGCGTTGACCGTGGATTTTTATTTTTCTTCCGCCACACCTTTTTTCATTCCCTTCCCCTGCTGGGCGCGCCTTTTCCTTACTTCTTTGGGGTCAGCCAACAACGGGCGGTAAATTTCCACGCGATCAAAATTTTTTAAAGGCGTATCCATTTTCACCAATTTAGAAAAAACGCCCACTTTGTGGGTGGAAAAATCCAAGCCCAAACTTTCAAAAATCTGGCTTTCTTTTAAGGCGTCCCCAACGGTTGCGCCTTCGGGTAAATTCAAAAACACGCGGTGTTGCACGTTTTCTTCCGGGAAGCACACTTCAATTTCTAAGGTATTCAACATTTTTGGCGCGTTCTATAAAAGCATCCACAAAGGAATTGGTGATGTGCTGAAACACCGGGCCCATCACTTTTTCAAAGAATTTATTGGAAAATTCGTAAGAGAGTTCAAAATTGATTTTGCAGGCGTTTTCTTTTAAAGCGATAAAATGCCACGCGCCTTCCAATTTTTTAAAAGGACCTTCCAAAAAATGGATGATCATTTTGGAAGGGTAAATTTTTTGATTTTGGGTGGCAAAATGCGTTTTCACGGCGCGATAAGCGATGAAAATGCGCGCGGCGGTGATGTTTTCCGTGCGCTCCAACAATTGCGCGCCGGCGCACCAAGGCAAAAATTGCGGATAAGCTTCGCAAGAATCCACCAAATGGAACATTTTTTCCGCGCTGTGTTTGACCAAAACCGATTTGTGGATTTCTGCCATTCTTTGCCTCGTGTAAAATACGCCCATCATTTTATAGAATGAAACGGCAATGCGCATCACAGTCAACAAAAAAGCCACGCACGATTATTTTATTGAAGATACCTTTGAAGCCGGCTTGGTGTTGGAAGGCTGGGAAGTCAAAGCCATTCGGCAAAATCGTTGCCATTTGAAAGAAGCTTACGTCATCGTTAAAAACGCGGAATTGTTTTTAATTGGAATGCACGTGAGCGCTTTAAGCTGCGCTTCCACCCACAAAACAACCGACCCCATTCGCACCCGAAAATTGTTAATGCATCGGCGCGAAATCAACCGTTTAATTGGCAAGGTGGAGCGCGCCGGTTTTGCGCTCATTCCCTTGGATTTGCATTTTGCCAAGGGCAGAATCAAATTAAACCTTGCCTTGGCAAAGGGCAAAAAATTGTTTGATAAGCGCAAAAGTGAGGCAGAAAAAGATTGGAATCGCGAAAAAGAGCGTTTGTTAAAACAGGAAGTGCGTTAATTTTTTAAAAATTTTAAAGGTTTACCGTGGAACATTCTCCTCCCCAAACGCCCCCGCACGCCACCGAAGCCGAACAAGTGGTTTTGGGGGCAATGTTGATGAACAACGAGCATTTTGACCTCATCAGCACCCTCATCAACGAAAGCGATTTTTACCACCAAGACCATCGCTTCATTTTTGCTGAAATCAGTTTGTTGTTGAACGACAATCGCGAGGCAGATTGCGTGATTGTGGCAAAGCTTTTGGAAGAAAAAAATCGCCCTTTACAAAACGAAACGCTGGGCTATTTAGAAAGTTTGGTGGAATTTGCCAAAAGCGCTTCCGCGAGTTTAAACGCCTATTCCAAACTCATCCGCGACCGCGCCATTTTGCGTTCTTTATCCAAAATCGGCAGCGAAATTGCGCGCGATGCCTTTGACCCGCAAGGGCGCACCTCGGAAGATTTGTTGGACGAAGCCGAGCGCAAAGTCTTAACCATCTCAGACCATTCCGCCACGCACCGCGAAGGTTTTCGCTCCATCACGCCTTTGTTGGTGGAAAGCTTTAATACCCTGCAAGCGCTCATCGAACGCGGCAACAAAAACACCCTCATTGGCTTACCTTCCGGTTTTGTGGATTTGGATAACCTCACCTTGGGCTTTCAAAATGGCGATTTAATCATTGTCGCCGGTCGCCCTTCAATGGGCAAAACCGCATTTGTGTTGAACATCGCCGAACACGTTGCCTTAAAAGAAGAAAAAACCGTGGCGCTTTTTTCTTTGGAAATGAGCGCCGAACAATTGGTGCTGCGTTTGTTGTCCGCCAACACCGGAGTCCCCGCCCACAAATTGCGCACGGGAAATTTAGAAACAGAAGAATGGAACGCTTTGGCGCTTTCTTCCGCTGCCTTCCACAACAATAAAATTTACATTGACGACACCGCCGGTTTGACGCCCGCTTCAATGCGCAGTCGCGCCCGCCGCCTAAAACGTGAAGTGAAGGATTTGGGCTTGGTGGTGATTGATTACATCCAATTGATGCAAGGCGCGCGCGCGCAAGACAACCGCGCCACGGAGGTTTCTGACATTTCACGCTCCATCAAAGCCTTGGCGCGGGAATTGAACGTGCCGGTGATTGCGCTTTCTCAGCTTTCACGCAAGGTGGAAGAACGCTCTGATAAACGCCCGGTGATGAGCGATTTACGCGAATCCGGCGCCATTGAACAAGACGCGGATTTAATCTTAATGCTGTTTCGGGAAGAATATTATCGCCCGGATGACGCCTCCATTAAGGGAATGGTGGAATTGATCATCGGCAAACAACGTAACGGTCCCACCGGCTCTGTGAAATTGACCTTCTTGGGCGAAACAATGCGCTTTGCCAATTTTACTTCCAACGACCACATTCCCCCCTACGCCCGCTGAGTTTTCCACGGTGAACTTCCAAAAATTTCTAAAAAAAATTGACGGCTTGCCGTGGAAAGAAACGGTAAAATGCCGAGGGTTGAATAAACAAAAAGGGAGACAAAATGCGCACGATTGACTATGAAAAATATGCCCATATGACGCAACAACAGCTTTTGAATTCTCTTTCAAATGCGCAAAAAAAAGAGCAAAAAATAAAAAGCGAAATGGCTCAAAAATTAAATTCCACGCAAGAATTGATTCAATTTTTAAAGGCAAAAATTAAGGAAGGTTGGGACAAGCCCCCGTATTACACCGTAGAGACCTCCCCGGCGATGCAAAGCATTCAAAAAGATTTTGAAGCTTTACCGCAAAGCCAACAAAGCCAAATGAAAAAAGAATTGGAAAGAATGATTGCCCACGGCGGAAATGATGAACATCATCCTTTTACCCAAAGTAGATAAATATTTGGCAAAGCAATACAAAGGCGATAACAACGGCATTCATCTTGTGCGCTTGTTTATTGCCGATGTGCTCACAGGCGACAACCCTTGCGCTTTGCCCAATGCCAAAAAAATGCAAGGTTATGCAGGCAATTGTTGGCGCTGGAAGGTGGGAGATTACCGCATTATCGGCAAGGTGAACAACGCTGAATTGGTGATAGAAATCATCAAAATCGCGCACAGAAAAGAGGTTTATAAATAAGCGCCTTCTCTTTTTAACTGCGGGTTTTGAATTTCCACGGTAAACCTTGAAAAAATTTCAAAAAAATATCCCGTGCACCGTGGAAAAAGCCCCTTCCCCAAACCTTCCTTAGAAATCCAACCACGCAGAGCGCCATTCTTCCAAATGATCTTGCAACAAATGATGCTGGCGCACGAATTGGCGCAAGGTTTTGCCCTCGCGCTCGGCAAAATCCAAATCTTGGGTGTGGGCGCGGATGGCATTCATCCATTCCTTCGGGCGATTTTCAACCAAGGTCACCGGAAAATGCGCGCGCGCGTAAGGTCCAAAATCAGTTGCCACCACGGGGTAGCCCAAAATGCCGTATTCCATCAATTTCAAGTGCGATTTGCACTCGTTGAACGCAGAATGCGCCAAAGGCGCAATCGCCAAATCCAAGTTTAAAGAGGCTAATTTTTGCGGATATTCCGGCGTGGGCACGCCGCTATGCCATTCCACCACGTTTCTAATTTCTTCCGGGCACATTCCCAAAAACACCCATTCCACTTCGTCTGCCAAGCGTTTCACCACTTCCACAATCACCTGCAAGTCGCCCCGATGTGAAACGCCGCCCGCCCAACCCACGCGCGGTTTTTTGCCCGCTCGGCGTTGGGGGCGCAAGTGTTCCCATTTTTCTTTGTCTATGTAATTGGGCACAACGCGCACGTCATCAATATATTGACGATAAGCTTCTTTTAGGGGCTCTGTGGAAACCACAAAACGATCACAAAAAGAAAGCGCTTTTTCCAACCTTCTTGCCGCGTCTTTGTAAATCGCAACGAAATGGTCGTTGGAAATATCCACCTCGGTTAATAAATCGTCCAATTCAAAAACCAATTTCATTTGGGAATAGCGGCGATAATTTTCCAAAAAGCGCAATTGTTCATCGGTGATTTGGCGCTGCAAAAACAAAGTGTCCGCTTCAAAAACGTGCAAATCAAAGGGATTAAAATGCGCAGTGCACAACACCCCTTCAATTAAATTCGCCTTTAAGGCGGCGTTAAAAGGTTCAATCACGCGATAATGCCCGCAGCCCATTTCATCGGCGCTAAACGCCATCACGCGCGGCAAAGATTTAAAGGAAAGGCGCGTTTTGGAAACTTCCGGCTGCAAAGTGAGTTGAAAAGGAATATCCCGACTGTAATTGACGTTGTAAAATGAATCGCGCGCCATTTGGGGTAAATATTGCTCCAACAGTTGATTTTCTTCATTGGGCGTGATGTTTTCGCGCGCTTCATCCGTGATAATCAAAGAAATCCACGGTAACCACGCTAAATTTTGTCCGGTTTTGAGAATGCGCAGTGAAAAATCAATGGCGGAAGCGGCATTTAAAGTTTCCTTCGTTTCATCCAAGCCGCCCGCCCAATTCCAAGTTTCTTTTCTGATTAAAAAAGCATCAAAACTCAGCGCGGAAGGGTTTTGCGTAATCAATTGCCGCCCAAAATGCCCTTTTTCATCAAAACGGGAATCTTTACCAAAATAAATGCCTGTGCCACTTCCCCCCAAAATAAAAGCGTTTCCTAATAAATTGCCCGTTGGGGTTAAGACGCGCGGGGCAACCGCGCCCACGAAGGGCATATTTAAATAACGCGCCAAATCAAAAAAAGCGTTTTTTTCCGCCCACACGGCATCTGGGCGCGTAATAAAAATCAAGGCGGCATCGCTTTCTTCCACCAACACATTCACCATCACGCTTTGATTTTGGCTGTCTTTGACCACATAAAACGCCAAATTTTCCGGCGGGTTTTGGTCCATGGAGGTTAAATAGTCCAAAACCTCCGAGGAAAGATTGGGAGAAACCAACACGGCAAAGCGTGTGTTGGCAAAAGGCGCATTGGGCACGGTGTGTTCCACAAAATGGCGCATTGACCAAAGGGAGTTTTGCGCAACCACAATCCACAAGAGAGAAGTTTCAGGCGAGGTTTGCGGCAAAATTTTAAAGGTGTTGGGAATGAGACCATTTTTGATTTCAAAAGAAGGGCATTTTGCGCTTAACCATTCTTTACAATCCCCTGCGCGATTTAAAACGCGTTTTGTATTGCGCCGATAAAACGCGTCCGCCACGTGCCCAATCGCCTGTTGCCCGCATTTTTGCCACAAGGAAAACAAAGTAGCGTAAACGGGGTTGGGCGCATTTAATTCTAAGCCGCCCCAATTTTTTAACGCTTTAATTTGAAAAAACACGCCATCGCCCACGTAATCGTGCGCCATAAAATAATCCGGCAAAAAATCGGGTTTGAAGTAAGGGTTGATGACGTTGCCTTCTTCATCCACGGCGTCTTCATCCACATAAAACGCCGCCCACTTTTCTTTTAACAAACGCTCGCCCAAAAAAGGCAAGGCGTGGGGCAATAAAGAATCGCCCGCTTCCAAAAGAATGGCATAATCCGCTGAGCTTTTTAAAAGGTGGGCGTTCAAGGTTTCCCAAATATTTGAAAAATTTTTGACGTTGACCGAGGATAAGCGCGCTACCGATTCCAATTCTTTGGGGAGCGGAAAATCTGCAAAAAGGGTAAGCGCAAAATCATCGTAATAAAGGCGCGCCAATTCCCGCAAAGAAAGCGCCAAAGTCGGCAGACTTTGTTCATCCACCGCCAAACACAATTCAAAACGCGGCGCAGGGTTTTTGGCGAAAAAAACATCCAAGGCTTTTGCCTCAGAAGCGGTGATGGTGTGCGCAGAAAGCAAATTGTAATAGCGGTGCAAGGCTTCCAACTGCGGGGTGACGGGAAACGCCACAGCGCTTTGGCGAAGGAGATTTTGGATTAAATCGGGGGATAAGAAAAATCCCCCATAAACTTCTTGGGCAAGCGCAAAAATTTCTTTTAAAGAATGAAAGCCCTTTTCTTTTTGTAATTCCACAAACCACGCGTAAAAATCTTCTTGGCTTAAATGGGGGTGGCGCGCAAACATTCTCAGCGCAAAGGCGGTGGCAAAAGCGGTTGCCAAGGCTTCTTTTTCAAGGTTTGAAACAGAAAAATCCACGGTCAGCGCCCATTTTTTTCCAAGATCAGAACACAGCCATCGGCTTGCGGCAACGATATTCATCCCCGCGCCATTCATTAAAAAAGCAATCATCGCCATAAAGCGGTTGATTTCAATGAATGTTTCGTGCTTTGGCTTTTTAGAACGACAATAAATCAAAGGCTCCATCACGCATTCCACGTGGTATTGGCGATTTTCGTTGTGTTGGTGGGTGAGTTGCCCGGAATGTCGCCGCCAATCAGTGAAATTGCCGGCGTTTAAATAAGCGGGACCCTTCTGCTCTTCCAAAGCTTTCATCAAGCAAATTTCCCCAATTTGGCGAATGGGGCTTTGTTCCACTTCTTTTAAAAAGGGTAAGACGCTTTTTGTTTTGAAAACAATAGAAAGCATAGAAATAAAATTGCCATACACAAAAAAGGGCGACAAATAAACCTTCCCTTTAAAATCTTCTGGGAAAGGAATTTGCCCACGTCCTTTGAAGACCTTCCCTGTTTCATCTTTCCTATACGCTTGCCAGCCAAAGGCGTAATAAGAAGCATCCGGCGCATTTTGAATGGATTCTTGTATGGCTTCTATATAGTTTGGTTCAAACAAATCATCGGCGCACAGCAACACGCAATAGTCTTCTTTCACCGATGAAAAACCTTTGACGATGTTGGGGAAACTGCCGATGTTTTCTTCGTTGCGGAAAAAAACAACGCGCGAATCGCTTAAATAGGGAGATAAAACTTCCAAAGTATGGTCGGTGGAACAGTTATCCAAAATATACAAACGCCAATCGTCACAGCTTTGGTTGAACACGGACAACACGGCTTCTTCAATAAATTGTGCGTGATTAAACGAAGGCATCACAATCGCGATGGTGGGCATAGTTATTCCTTTTTGAAAAACCACGGGCAAAAAATATAAACACCCGCGTGCGTCACATATCAAAGATATTTTTGCACGATTTCAGCAGCGGAAAAGGTAGCAGGGTCAGCTTCCCATTCGGCTTTGGCTTCTTCCCAGACTTTTAAATCCAATTCATCTTCAATGCGCTCCAAAGCGGCTTTGCGCATAAATTCCGAAAGAGAGATTCCGAAGGTTTTCGCATAATCGCGAATCAAGGCTTTTTCTTCACCATCCAACCGTATCGTCACCGTTACGCTTGCCATTTTCTTCTCCCTTTAAAGAGGCAATTCATTTTAACACGATTGATTTTTGCCAAAAAAAGGATTGCGAACAAAGGGGGTGGATGGAACATTCCCGCGAAAAACCTCCAAATTCACCCAATAAGGCGTATTCCATTGGATTTGTTTTCGCCTCAACTGCCGATTATAAACATCCATCGGCGCTTGCAACGCCATCCAATGCATTTTGTTTTCCACACACAAGCGGCAAAAAGGGTGCTTTCTTCTTTGGTTTTGTAAATCATTCAAAGAAATATTTAAATAATTTTTAGAAATCACAAACTCTGGGGAATAGACCGCGCAACATAAAGGAAGAGAGCCGTCATAATTCACCACCACTTGCTCTTCCAATAAAGCGCAATATTTTTCCGTGGGCATATTTTGGGTTAAATCAAAAGCTTCTTGGGGCGTAAAACAAAGGCGCGACAAAAGATTTTTGTCATTTAAAGAAAGATTCTTTTCTTCTAAACAATACACCATATTTTCTAAGGGCATAAGGTAAGCCAAACCCACCGCAAATTGAAAACCCAATTCCACGGTAAACTGAAAAAAATTTTGAATATTCTCATCGCAATTGTCTTTATAAATTAAATAAAAGACGTGAAGATTGAGTTTTCTTTGGTATTCATCCGTTAATTTTTTTAAAATTTTTAAATTCTTTTTCACATTTTCAACATTTCCTCCTCGGTGACCTTTTTGATAAACCCTTTGATCAAAACCGGAAACACTCACACGCATAAAATGGGGCGGATATTGGAATAATAAAGAAAAATCCATTAAATGATTTAAATTCGTTGAAATAGAAAATGTAATCTTTTCCTCGTGCAAAAATTTTAAAATTGCCCCAATTTGGGGGTGAATTAAAGGGTCGCCCCAATTGTATAAAGCAATGGAAAAAGGAAGCTTATTTTGCAAACAATCCGAGCGAATTTTTTCAACCAAAGCATAAAATAAATGTAAATCCATAAACCCTTTGGGGCGGGGAAAAGTTAACTTATCTTTGAAATTCCCCACCGGGCAGGAGGGGCAACGCAGATTGCACGCGCCGGAAATATCCACCAAAAAAAGCATTTGCGCCTCCCGTTACAAAGAAGGCGCGCTGGTTTGAAGAGAAAGGCTACCCCCCCCCATTTTGCGGCGCAAAAAGCCGTTTTCCGAAGAGGAGATTTGCGCTTTTAAATAAGGGATAGGGTCGCTTTCAAATTCCGGATGGTTTTGCAAAAAAGTCTTCACCGCCGTCATTGGGGAATTGCCTTTGTGCCACGGGCGAATATCCGGGGAAGTGCCTTCTGGCAAAGTTTCCACCAAGGTATCAAACACCACGCAATAGCTGTTTTCAGAAACCAAGGGAGCGTAAATTTCCAATTCTTTTAAAACGTGGTCTGCGGTGTGGCAAGAATCCAAACACACCAAAATGTTGGAATAATCTTTTGCAAAATTATTCACTTTTTCTGCCATTTCTTCTTCTACGCTCGATCCTTCCCACATTGTAATAAACTGGGATAAAGGGTGATTTAAAATCGCTTCTTTATTGTGTTTTCTAATATCAATATCAATTCCCAAAACGGCACGGTGATTTTGATGGTCACAATAATTCAATAACGCCAACATTGAAGCAGAAAAAATTAAAGATCCACCGTGCGCAATTCCCGTTTCAATAATTAAATCGGGCTTCACATTCCAAATCAATTCCTGCATTAAAACAATATCGGTTGGATATTGAATAATAGGGCGAGACAACCACGAAAAATTATAAGAATATTTATGTTTCACCGAAGCAATTAAAAAATCCCGCGCACATTCTTTTAATTCATTGTTGTTTTCATAAGATAAAACACGGCTCTTCACTTCTTCTTTAAAATCATTCATTTTAAAAATCCTTAAAAAAAAGTTAAAAAAAATCCACGGTAAACTTAAATTTTTTTTAAATTTACCGTGGAAAAAAACATTCTTTTTTTATTCCGGAATTTTTTCCAATTCTTTTTGAATGTTTTCAATGTTGCGCTGATGTTGCGCCAAGCGCTCGTTGATTTTCTGCAATTCGGCTTCCTCTTTGGCGGCTTCCAATTCCACTTGCGCTTCTTTCAAGGCGCGCTCTTCGCTTTCCAATTCTTGTCCCAAAATGTGCCGCCGGTCGTTGTCACGCGCTTTTTGGTCCGCGGTGTTCACCTTGGGAAAATTGGGGTCAGTGGCGGGTTTTTTATCCGTAAAAGTTTTGACTTCTTCCGCCGGCATTCCGGCTGGCGCGGGAATGCTGTTGACGGGCGTTTTTGCCAAAGCCGTGCAATTTTTATTGACTTTTTTATTGGAAATCGTGTGTTCGCCGGTTTTTTCATCCACGCAACGATAAAGCGTTTGCGCAGCAACGGGCAAAGCCAAAGTCAAAACCAAAGCGGTCAATAAGGTCTTTTTCATCTCTTCCCCTTTCCGTGATTGCAAAATTCTAAAACTTCATTTTAACAACAAAAGCGCGCGGATAATCCACGGCAACGCCGTCATTTTTTTGAAAATTTCATTCTACCGTCACGCTTTTTGCCAAATTTCTGGGTTTATCCACATCCGTGCCCTTTACCAACGCCACGTGATACGCCAACAATTGCAAGGCGACCACGTGCAAAACGGGAGAAAGTGCGCCGTAATGTTCCGGCAAGCGCAAAATGTGCACGTGTGGATTTTGCGCAACATCCGCCTTAGCGTCCGCAAAAATATACAATTCCCCACCGCGCGCTTCCACTTCCTTTAAATTGGATTTTAATTTGTCCATCAATTGGTCATTGGGCGCAACCACCACCACCGGCATAGCAGAATCAATCAGCGCTAAGGGTCCGTGTTTTAATTCCCCCGCCGGGTAAGCCTCCGCGTGGATATACGAAATTTCCTTTAATTTTAAAGCGCCCTCCAAAGCAATGGGGTAATGTCGCCCGCGCCCCAAAAACAAGGCGTGATTTTTATTGGCAAAGCGTTTTGCCCAAAGAGCGATGGTGTTTTCTAAATCCAACACCTTACCAATTGCCAAAGGCAAATGGCGCAATTCGTTTAAATAGCGCTCCTCCTTTTCTTTTGACAATTTCCCGCGCAATTTTGCCAACACCAAAGTAAACAAAAAAAGCGCCACCAATTGCGTGGAAAAGGCTTTGGTGGAAGCCACACCTATTTCAGGGCCTGCGCGCGTCATAAAAGAAAGAATGGATTCTTTGGCAATCGCGGATTCTTCCACGTTGCAAACGGATAAACTTGCGCACCCCAAACTTTTTGCGTGTTTCAAAGCCGCCAAAGTGTCCGCCGTTTCGCCCGATTGCGAAATCACCACCGCCAATTGATTTTTTTCCCGAGCGGATTGCCGATAGCGGTATTCGCTGGCAATTTCCACCGAGCACGGAATGTCGGCAATTTCTTCCAACCAATAACGCGCCGTCATCGCCGCGTGCGCCGAAGTGCCGCACGCCAAAATTAAGACGCGCTCGGTGTTTTGAAAAATATTTTCTGCCTCTTTCCCAAACAAAGAAGGAGAAATGCTTTTGGATTGTCCCAAATTTTCCAAAGTATCCACAATGGCTTGCGGCTGCTCAAAAATCTCCTTATGCATATAGTGCCGAAAATGCCCCAATTCCACCGAAGCCGAGGACAAATGACTTTCATAAACAAGACGCTGCACCGCACTTCCATTATTCATTATTTCTAAACTTTGGGCGGTTAGCCGCGCGCAATCGCCGTTTTCAAGGTGAATCATTTTCCGCGTGACTGGTAAAAGTGCCGTCACGTCAGAGGCCGCAAAATGCGCATTTTCAGTAATGCCAATCAAAAGGGGCGTATTTTGGCACGCCACCACCAATTCTTCCGGGTGCTGGGCATTGATCACCGCGATAGAAAACGCGCCTTCTAAGTCTTTAATTGCCCGTTGCACCGCTTGAAAAAAATCATTTTCAGTTTTGGCGTATTCTTCAATCAAATGGGCAATGCTTTCAGAATCCGTTTCAGAAGTGAAAACGTGCCCTTTTTGTTGCAAGTTTTCACGCAAGACTTCGTAATTTTCAATAATGCCGTTGTGCACCACCGCAATGTTTCCTGCAAGGTGCGGGTGCGCGTTTTTTTCATTCGGTGCGCCGTGGGTTGCCCAGCGCGTGTGCGCAATGCCGGTTTGGGCGGTTAAATGCAGGCTTTCTTTTTCCAATAACGCCACGCGCCCCACCGCGCGTTTGCGGATGATGGCATTTTGTTCAATCACCGCCAAACCCGCGGAATCATAACCGCGGTATTCCAATTTTTTTAAGCCTTCTATTAAATATGGCACGATATTTTTAAAGGCTGCCGCCGCCACAATTCCGCACATAAAAAACCCGTTCCAAACGCGTGAAAATGAGGCATTTTAACCAATCCACCACCAAAAAAACGTTAAAATTCCACGGTAAACCCCCTATTTTTTTGGAAAAAACAATGCACAGCGCCCTCCCTTTTGCCCAAACGGAAGATTCCACCCCCATTTTTTTGCACCCGGCAATGCTCAATCGCCACGGCTTGATTAGCGGCGCAACCGGAAGCGGAAAAACGGTCACCCTGCAAAGTTTGGCGGAGCAATTTTCTCAACGGGGCATCGCCGTTTTTTTGGCGGATGTCAAAGGCGATTTATCCGGCTTAGCCCAGCCCCCCGAATTCAACGAAAAATTTTTAAGCGTTTTAAAAAAACGCCACTTGCCCACACCCTGTCCTTCTTCCAACCCCGTTGCTTTTTGGGATGTGTTGCAAGAATCGGGCATTCCCCTGCGCGCTTCTATTTCTGATTTGGGACCCTTATTGCTTTCTCGTTTGATGGGTTTAACAGAAACGCAAGCAAGCATCCTGCAAATGCTCTTTCGCATTGCCGATGAAGAAAATTTGTTGTTGATTGATTTAAAAGATTTAAAAGCCTTGGTTAATTATGTGATTGAGCATTTGGATGATTTTAAAGAATATGGCCACTTGCCCATAGTTTCTTTGCGCGCCATTGCCCGCAATTTAATCAATTTGGAAAGCTTGCGCGCGGATCTTTTTTTTGGCGAGCCGGCATTGGACATTCAAGATTTACTGCGCCCACAAAACCAAAAAGGCGTCATCCACATTTTGTCTGCCGAAAAACTCATCCAAACACCGCCCCTTTACGCCGCATTTTTGCTGTGGTTGTTGTCTTCTTTATACGAATCTTTGCCTGAAACAGGCGATTTACCCCACCCCAAATTGGTGTTTTTCTTTGACGAAGCGCACCTCTTATTCAAAGAAGCTCCGCCGGTTTTGTTGGAAAAGGTGGAACAGGTGGTGCGTTTAATCCGCTCCAAAGGCGTGGGCGTTTGGTTTGTGACGCAAAACCCCGTGGATATCCCCGATTCCATCGCCGGACAATTGGGTAACCGCATTCAGCACGCCTTGCGCGCTTTTACGCCCAAAGACCAAAAAGCCGTGAAAATTGCCGCACAAAGCTTGCGTCCCAACCCCGCTTTTAAAACGGAAGAAATTATCGGGCAATTGAAAACGGGGGAAGCCTTGGTTTCTTGCTTAAACGCAGAAGGCGAACCCCAAATGGTTGCGCGCGCCTTCATTTACCCGCCCGCTTCTTTTTTGGGAAGAATAAAAGAAAATGTGCGTCAAGAAATCATCCAAAACGCCCCGCTCTTTCCCAAATATTCCGCCTTTTTTGATCGCTTTTCCGCTTACGAAGCCCTTGAAAATCAAAAAGAACGCGCTTTAAACGATTCTTCCCCTTCAAAGAAAACGCCCAAAAGCGTTGCCAAAGAACCCAAAGAAAAAAGCGTTTGGGGGGGAATATTGAAAGAAATCGGCGTGCGCGTGGGAAGAGATATCGGCGTGCGCTTGGGGCGGGACATTTTGCGCGGCATTTTTGGAATTAGAAAACGTTAAACTTTTTCCACGGTGAACCGACATTTTTTTTAAAAAAATTTTCTGTTCACCGTGGATTTTGAATGGCACACACAATGATTCGCGGAAGCCTTGGCGTCATTCTTTCTTTTGGAATGCTCTTTTTGGGCATCACCTTTATTTTCATCGCAGAAGGATTATTGGTGAGTTCCACCGCGGTGATTTTAAAAAAAGAAGCGCAAATCGTCACTGGGATGGTCACCGCCGCTTTGTTTGCGGGCGCGCTTTTGTGCATTTTTTTAACGCCACGCTTGATTGCCAAAATCGGTTTTGTGCGCAGTTATGCGGTGATCAGCGCCATTTTTGCTTTCATCACCTTAATGCACGCCGCCACCGATAACATTTGGCTTTGGGGGCTTTTTCGCGTGGCGGTGGGCTTTTGTTATTATTCCATCGTCTTGATTGCGGAAACGTGGTTGAACGCCCGCGCACGAGATCAAATTCGCTCGCGGGTGCTTTCTTTTTACGAAATTGTTTTTTATTTTGGTTTTGGCTTAGGCACGTTCATTATGGGTTTGGATTTGCCCGTTTTGTGCATTTTTATCATCGCCACCCTTTTTATCATCTTGGGGCAAATCCCATTGAATTTAACCTTCATCAAAGCGCCCCCCATCAAACCCCTTCACCCTTCCAGCATCGCTTTATTCCAAATGGCGCCTTTGGCGCTTTTTGCCAGCATTTGCGCCGGTTTTTTGATGAACGGGTTTTACACAATGGCGCCGCTTTACGCCCTTCTTTGCGGCAAAAACACCGCAGAAACGGGTTTTTTTATGATTGTTGCGATGGCAGGCGGGCTCTTTGCCCACACCTTTTGCGGCAAAATCTCCGACCACATCGGGCGCAAAAAAACCATTTTGATTTTTGATGCCCTTGCCTTTTTGTCTGCTTTATCGCTTTGCTTTATTTCCACAGAAACTTCCTTTTTTTATTTCAACGCTTTTTGCTTGGGCACGGGCATTTCCGTTTTGTATTCTTTGGCGCTGGCGCGCGCCAATGATCGTTTAAAGGATAAAAGTTTATCGGTGGAAGTGGGCAGACGCCTCTTATTTTGCTATTTGGCGGGCTCGTTTTTTTCTCCCTTGGTCATCGGGCTTTTTTTGCACTATTTAGAAAGCTTAGGCTACCCCGTTTTCAATTTGCTGGTGTGCACTGCTTTATTTGTTTTCGCCCTTTTCCAACCCAACATTCCGCCTTCCCAGCGCCAACAGTTTGAACGCCGTGGCGGCTTATCTTCCGTTTTTGAAAAAGATTCCCACTTAAAATAAAATAGCGCCGTTTGGCATTTTGAATCGTTCGCCTATGCCCGAAAACCCTTTTGGATTCCCAATAGAAACCCTTTTGATTTTTCTTTTTGCTGTTTCGCTTTCCCTTTATTTAGACCTTTTTGCCCACAGAAAACACCAATCCATTTCTTTAAAAAACGCGGCGCTTTGGTCTTTTTTTTGGGTGAGCTTGGCGCTCTTTTTTTACCTTTATTTGGGGTTGCGCTTTAATTGGCACTGGGCGAATTTGTATTTAACCGGCTATCTTTTGGAAAAAAGTTTATCGGTGGATAACCTGATGATTTTTGTTGCCATTTTTCATTCCTTTGGCATTCGCCAAGCATTGCAACACCACATTTTGTATTGGGGCATTATCGGCGCGCTGATTTTTCGCGCCGTTTTTGTCATCATAGGCGCTGGGCTTTTCGCAAGCACGCCTTGGGTGGGCTTTCTTTTTGCCGCCTTTGTGCTTTGGAGCGCTTTTGAAATGCTGGGCGCTTTAAACAAAAAATGTGAAGACATTGAAGATTATTCCAATCATTACAGCGTGCGTTGGATTAAACGCTTTTGCGCCATTTACCCCAAATTATTCGGCTTTCGTTTTTTTATAAAAAATAAAGAAGTTCTCGTGGAAAATCGCCCTCTTTTAACCCGAAGCGCGCGCCTTTACGCTACTCCGGCTTTTTTGTGTTTGGTGATTATTGAAAGCTCCGACTTGGCATTTGCCTTTGATTCTGCGCCCGCCGTGATTGCCATCACCCAAGAACCTCTCTTAATTTACACCGCCACGATTTTTGCCGTTTTGGGCTTACGTAGCCTTTATTTTGTGTTGACGGCTTTAAAAAAATACATAAGACATTTAGACCAAGCCGTGGTGGCGCTTGTGTTTTTCATCGGCTTTGAAATGCTCTTTGAAGCCTTTAACCAAACTTTTTTGAATTCTAACCTGCACCTTCCCAATCACCTGAATTTAATCATTATTTTGGGAACGTTGAGCATAGGCACTCTTTCTTCCTTTCTTTTTCCCCCAAAAAAATGAACGCACGCGCACAGTGGCAAGCTTTTTTAAGCCCTCAACGCCAACCCTTTAAAACCCAAACGGGCAACGCCGAGCGCACTTCTTTTCAACAAGATTTTGACCGCATTATTTTTTCTTCTTCCTTTCGCCGCTTAAAAGACAAAACGCAAGTCTTCCCTCTTTCCCATTCCGATTACGTGCGCACGCGCTTGATGCACAGTTTGGAAGCCAGCTCCGTGGGGCGCTCCTTGGGCACTTTGGCGGGCAAAACCCTCATCCAGCGCCACCAATTG
>QLIP01023151.1_pt1 | contig 58072 bp, 53 predicted proteins | sample 1769771 | NCBI WGS metagenome assembly QLIP01 (sample SAMN09428762, study PRJNA476227) | Gut metagenome, whole genome shotgun sequencing project. | isolation source: cecum | host: Rhizomys sinensis | place: China: Jinsha town of Minqing, Fujian Province | collected 2013-09-23 | reverse complement strand
CTGTCGCACCCCTGCCAGATCGGCAGGCGGCTCGTACCGATCTTCGCGGGGATACCCATCGAGCCATTTCAGGAAATGCCCGTATGAGACGCCCAACTCGCAAGGCTGCGCCATGCAAGCTTCCAGGTATTTCGCGAAATAGTCTTTCCTGCTTGCGGACAAACCTTTCAGATGGCCGCAGTTTTCGATGAAATCTCTCATATGCGCTCCTTGTCCATGAATAACGGATGCCATTAATTCCAATGGAAGTGAATTCCCTTTTCCAGAGAAGCCGTCTTACGAGCTTTGGCATTCGCCAAACGGAGCTTTGACTGGCGAAACATCCTGCCGTTCGGGGAACACGTCATTTAGCAGCAAGCTGCCGAACGGAGCGTCCTTGCATCGCAGGATGCGAGGAGAAATACGCGGAAGGCAGAAGCATGGAATTTGCGGCCGGATTTCTCCCAAACTTTAGGATATATCATACGGGAATGCGTGTTATAAATAGTCGATTCATCATGGAAAGGCGGTGCGATGGGATGCACGCCGACAGATGAACTTGCTTCCCTGCTCATTGCCGGCGCGATCCTGGCATCGGATCGGATTCGCGCCCGCATGCTTGGCGCAGGGAGCGTTCCTTGCCGCGGATGTGGAAAGCGGGTTGCATTTGACATCAGCCAGAATTGGCATTCTAGATGGAGATAGCGCCAGATCAAGTCTGCGATCCCCATTTTCACGCATAGCCAATTGCGAAATTCATTTTTCATTGCATGGCCGGCATTGCTGTATGTGACGCCAACGTAACGAATACCCTCCTTGTGAAAGGCGCAACCCGTTCTGACACATGTGCAGCCAAAATGTGTCAATGAAATTGCCATTATTTATGTCAAAGAATTTTTTTTGGAACACTATCTTTTCCTATTTTGCCTTGATCATGTATTTGACCGCCTTGTTGACAGGCCGGTTTTCGTTTGCTGTCGGGACAACGCCGGATGCATCGAATCTGTCTTGAGCGTATGCCCAGACATTCACCCATTCTGGACAACCATACCAATATCTTGTATTAGCATGACTTATTGCTCCACTATTATGATTGCCTGAATGTGTAGCATGATAATTTGAATAGCCTGTTATATTTCGTATCGCGTCGCCCTGGATTTGGCCGAGCGCGCCTGAACTGTGATTTGTGGATGTCATGCCAACGCTGGCTCCATTGTTTTGGACATGCGGCTGCGAGCCGTGTCCCCTTAAAAACATTCCCCTGTAGTCGGGTACATTGGCCATCATCTTCCGCAAATCGGGATAGGCAGCACCGTCCACAGGCTGGCCGTTGCATTCAAGCCATTCGCTTCCCGCAGGCATGCCTTCCTGCGGCCATGCGACTATGGTTCCAACAGGCAAAGAATGCTTTTTCACGGAATTGACACCCATATCTATGTCCACAGCCGAATCGGCTGCGTGGCATCCATCGGCGCAGAATAGCGCGAGATTGAAAATCGCAAGCAAGATCGTTGAACGCATTTTAATGAACTTCATTTCAGTTAATAGTTAATATTACATTTAAAATGGACTTATCAATGGAAACGCCTCCGCTCGGGGCTTGGCTGGAGCGTGGAAGCCTAGCTAACTGGATTAGGGCACCATTCTCCATGACGAAATCCGCCAGGAGCGAAGCCTCGAACCGCAGCCTCGCGTCCGCGAGCCTGGACGCCGCGCCAGGCTTCATGCCGATCAGATCGGGCAGGGAGGCGGCCGTCTCCAGCGCGAAGGGGAATTCGGCGGTGAAGCCGCAGTCGAACGGCCTGCCAGACGCATGCCATCCGCAATTCTCGAGCAAGTCGCGCAAAGCTGTCGCCGGCATCTCATCGCCCCTGGCCGGGGCAGGAAAACAACGCGATCTCCTCCTTGGCGATATCGTCGAGGCCGCGCCCCGAGACCTCGCGGCAATGAAGATCCATCCTGCGCTCGATCTTCTCCCTGGCCCTGCCCGAGAACTGGACCGGACGGACGATCTCCTCGCAGCCGCCGCCCGCGCGCAGGACGAAGACGATCTCGCCATCGACCGCGCCCTTGGCGCAATCGTAGTCGAGATAGATGTTGATCGAATTGTCGTCGTCATCGAAGAACGAGTTATCGACGACCAGTTTCGTCAATTCATCGACAGCCATGACGTAGAAGTTTATCTTGCCTTTGCCGCAATCGATGTCGCCGTCGAACCTGATGGCGTTGGCAATCCGCATGCCCTCCGAGCGATCCACGCGGGGATCGGACTGGCATGACAGGACGAAAGCGCCGGCAAGGTCGCCGCCCGCGCCGGCGCCCCTGGCGACTTCCAGCATCTCGGGGAAAGTCCCGCCGCTCTCTTCCAGATCGATCACCTGTTCCCTGGCGGCCGCGACTTCCGAAAAAGCCTCTTCCGCGCTCATTCCAGCAGCCGCCATGAGCGACCGCGCCACTTTCGCGTCTATTTCCATCAAATCACCTCCGCAAGGGTACTCCTCCCTTCAGGAAGGAGGGGAATTGCGCATTCGTCTGTCATCCAGATTCATGGCCACGCCCTTTGGACGCAGCCATGCTTCCGGATCGCCCTTACGGGCATTGTTTCGTCGATGGCCATCCGCATCGGTGTTTGGCAAGCCAATGCTTCGAACCGCCGATATCTTCTCGATAATGTCTGGCGACGGTCTTTCGGATCCCACGATCTTCAGGCTTCCGGTGCCCTGTCGCAGTGGTGTCATCCTTGGGACTTCGATTGTCCGGGACTTGAGAAGCATCCTGGAGTCACATTGTTTGCCGTCATGCGACGTAGCTTGCGTCCCTTGCCCTCCGCAAGATTAATCTGGTCAAGCTTCGTCTTTCAAGCGAGGTTATTGACTTTTCTCCTATGCTCCCCGAGTATCTGATATCGTCGTCGCGCCAGCCGAAGCTGGATCGCCAGAATGTGACTCGGCATTCCTTGCCCGTTCGCGAAGCGCATCCCCCTGGCTCCTCCCTTGGGCGATCCGCTTCCATCGAGTGCATCGGATTCGGGGATCGATCCCATTCCGCTGGCCTTGCGATCCGTCTCCCTCTTCGCTCACCAATTCCGCATGCTGTTGCCGCTCCTGGCGTTAGCGGCGATCGCGTCCGAGATGCAAGAGAAGCTCCGCCAGAGCCTTTCCGCGATATCGTAATCGACTGGGATTTCAACTCCCTGGAAATCACATGCGTACGACGCCTTGGCGTCCTTGAGCTCGCCCTCGCTGTCCAAGACGAAATCGATCCACGATCCCATGTCGCCGCACGACATCGTGATGCGGACGATGTGTTCCTTATCGATGGAGAGGAAGTCCTCGCCCATGAACGGCTCCTCGGAAAGGGCCCCGCCGATTGCCTTGATCAGGCCGATATTGGCGTCGATGTATTCCTGGGAGAAGTCGTCCGAATCGGCGAACGCCTCGATCTCGTCCCTACCGAAGCATTCGATGCCCTCTCCGAGGGCGTCCAGATCCCTGCTCGAGCAAACGCCTCGCAGATTGGCGACGTCCTTGGTCGACGGCTCGTCCCAATCCGATTTCGCGAGCCAGACGCAAAGCTCGTCCTCGAGCCGCCTCTTGGCCTCGAACTCGAACTCCTCCTTGGAGACATTGGGGAATTCCCTCTCTATCCGTTCTTTTTCCCTCTCGCTGTATTCGCGCACGTTCATCGCTCCTTTCTCGCGCCATCCATAACACGCGGTTGCGGTGCCGCGAAATCGGATTTCACGAATGCGGGGATTGTCTTGTAGCGGCAATGCAAGTCAACAGAATCGTGTTGATGCATGCTGAAATGAAATGCCGAAAGGATTATTATAGCGATATGTCAATTGCTGCGTTTTATAGAAAAAGGAGTCTTTTTTCGATGGCGAACAATGAATTATGCCATGGATTCCATTCGCGGGGGGGCAATGAGATGAGATGGGCACATTGAAGCGCGCCATTTACGGCGAGTGAAAAAAAGTAAGCATGGCATCCGTTGCCATGCTTACTTTCAAATCCAACAAAACACATGCATTCATAAGATGTTCGGAATATAGCAAATTAATCCAGGAAAGTCAAGATCATAGAAAGTCCGTTGCAGAGCCGACGCACCTAAAAAGTCTTGATTTCTTTAGATGAAATAAAATATTGATAGAAATTCCAAATTAATCGTTGAATTATTCAGCGACATTCATGATCCGAGGGTTGAAATAACAAAAATGCATAGTTCATCGGCGATTTCGCTTATTGCGCTTTGTGCTTTCTTGGCCGGCGGTCGGAGTTTTCGCGATATTGAAACCTTTGCAAGAAACCGTAAAGAATGGATGAAAAATTTACGGGAAGGGTATCTGTCCCCATCAATTTGCTTTACAATGTAAAACATCATCAAGTTTTACGCCTGCATTTCGCAATGGCGGCAGCAAAACACATTTTGGGAGCAATTTTATTCGTACAAGCATTTTTGCAACTACAACCGTAAATAATATAATAAATAAAAAGTGCAGAATTCATGATTGACTCGCAAAGCAAATTCAATCGCTCTTTATAAGAGAAGCCCAGCCTTCGCGGCCGGGCTCTCTTTTGCCGTTTCGCATTTTAAGCATGAAGTTCCATTCATGAACTTACATGCCAACGCAATCATTGCATAAGCGGTAAGACGGGAAAAGTCAACTTAATGCAATGCTCGTCGGCGATTCTGATTTTGGCTGGAAAGATGCATCACTGGAAATCAGATAGCCAGCATTTTCTGGCGGGATTGAATTTAAAGGGCACCAGGAAAATCGTCTGAATTTGTCATAATCGGAATTGCTGAATGTTCATGGAGACAAGGCGGTTTTCCATGGCACGGCCATGTCTTCCATCTCTCGCGCTGCGGGGGGACGCCGCAATGGAGCGCGAACCCGACCATCTCCCCGAAGCCGTTGCCAGGATGCGGGATGTGCATTCCAGCGGAGCGGAGGCGCGATCCTCTTCGGGCGAAAATGGAACCCCTTCCCCCGCCGGCTTTTCCGCATCCGCTTGCATGGCGGGGATGAACCAGGGAGCGGCCATTTCCGCTGAATGCTTGACGTTCTTTTCAGCTTTCCTGAAAGCTGAAAAGGAAAAATTTTTAGAAAAATGAAACGCTTTTAAGCAATTTGAATTTCAGGTTTCTGGAAACCTGAAATGTCTAAAATCCGGCAAATTTGTGTTGGGATGGTGTTGGGAAAAAAGAGAGGGGTTATGAGATGTTTTCTCATAACCCCTTGATTTTATTGGCGCGCCCGAAGGGATTCGAACCCCTGGCCAAGAGCTTAGAAGGCTCCTGCTCTATCCTTCTGAGCTACGGACGCAATAATATCAGTGATGGCGTGGGCGGCGTAAGAGCTTGCGCAGACCTTTGCCAGTTGTTTCTTCCGATGTTCTATCTTTTGTTGTGCTTTCGCGGGCTGCACTTTTTGGCCCTGTCTGGCCAAGGAAGCCAAGGCGCGTAGCCAGATCGGCCAGATCCATCACCAAAGGCAAAAGCGGCATCGCCGCTTTTGCTCCGCGCCTAAACATGGAAAAGCCAAGTCCAAGCATAAAAGCACCGCCAACGCTGACAAGGGGTTTGCGGCGAACAAAACCTAATGGTTGCCAGCTTTCGGCAGCTTCCAGAAAGCGCAACTTGGCCAAAGCCAGATTTTCTTCGCCCTTGTTAACAGCGCACATGGCTAGGGATTTTCCTTGTTCAAGTCAAGGCCAGAGCCTTTTGTCCCAGGTTGCCTGTCTTGAGCGTCAGCGCCTCGCGCAGGGCTAGATCTTTTAAGCCCAGGACAACGGGCATTGAAACACAAGAGTATGGCAATGCCCGTGCAGACAAAAGCCATCAAACACAAGGCATATTGCTTAGGAAGCAGAGTGGAAAGCGTCACATAGGTTGCCGCAACCAAAAAAGCCAAGGCCGCCGCGCCAAAGATCAAGCCCAAACTTAGAAGCAGCGCACGCCTAAGCGTGCGCAACACATTCTCTTGCAAAAGCCGACCTTCGGCCTCGCAAAGCTCGCAGAGGCTCAAAACAAGCTCAGCCAAACCCTTCACTCTGCTTCCCGCGCAAAGCCTATTTCATCTGCCTGAGCAGGCTGGAAACCACGCAACCAACGCCAAAAGCGATCAACAGGCTTGCCAGCGGATTTTCGCGGACGTGGCTACCAACTTCCTCAATGCCAGCCTGGCCTGCATCATAGACTCTCTGGGCATGCTTGTTGGCCAGCTTGCGGTAATGCTCAAGCTCATCAGCAATCTTGGCATGGACTTCACCGCAAACTTCATGATGCTTTATTTCCAGATTTTTAACCATGCCCTCAAGCTGATTGCGCAGACTATTCAATTCGGAACGCAAGGCGTCTATGTTATGTTCATTATTCTCAGCCATTTTAGTATCTCCAGCCGGGTTGCCCCGGTTAATTTTTGACGGAGGCAATCTGCATCCCCGTAAGATAAACTATATATTCAGACAGCAGACTTGGCAAGGCCATAATCTATCTGACAATGCTCCGCCAGGATCAAAAACGAGTTCTTGGCCTTGGAATGAAAAAATGCTAGGGCATTGCCTTATGACCCGCGATGATGCCAAGAATCCAATCATCCGCCTTGATGGCCTGGAAAAAAAATTCATTTCGCGCAATGGCGAGGTCTATGCCTTGCGCGGAATTAATCTCTCCATTGAGCGGGGCGAAATTTTCGGAATCATCGGCAAGTCTGGCGCCGGCAAGTCCACTCTGGTGCGCTGCATCAATCTCCTTGAGCGGCCAACGGCTGGAAGCGTCTGGTTTGAGGGCCAGGATCTCTGCGTCCTAAAACCGAATTCACTGCGCAAGGCCAGGCGCAAAATGGGCATGATTTTTCAGCAATTCAACCTTCTGATGCAGCGCACTGCTCTTGAAAATATCTGTTTTCCCCTGGAACTTGCCGGGGAAGAAAAAAATAAAGCCTGTGCGCGTGCTTCGGAGCTTCTGGAACTGGTAGGTCTCGGCACACACCGCCATGCCTACCCGGCCCAGCTCTCTGGCGGCCAAAAACAGCGCGTTGCCATAGCCCGCGCCCTGGCTACACAGCCTGACGTGCTGCTCTGCGATGAGGCCACAAGCGCCCTTGATCCTGCCACAACCGATTCTATTCTCGCCCTGATTCGGGAAATCAATCAGGAAATGGGCATCACGGCTGTTGTCATTACCCACGAAATGAATGTCATTGACAAGATTTGCAGCCATGTTGCCATTCTGGCCAACGGGCAACTGGCCGAGCAAGGCGCGGTCGCGGAAGTTTTTTTTCATCCGCGCACAGAAGCCGCCCGCCGCCTGGTACTCCCCGAGGCTTTGCAACGCTTGCCCCTTGACCGCCGCCAGCATCTTTACCGCTTAATCTTTAATGGCCGCTCCTCCTTTGAGCCGGTGATCTCCAACCTTGTTCTGCACTCGGGCTGCCCGGTAAACATCATCTATGCCGATACCCGCGATCTAGGCGGCACAGCAGTAGGACAGATGGTTCTTGAGCTTCCACAAGCCCAGGAAGCGCTGAGGCTTATCCTCGACTATGCAAAAGAGCAGGGCCTGGTGCTGGAAAAGCTGGACGATCTGGGCTATCTGGACAGCACAGACACAAGCGAGGCCAAGAGGGATGTTTGATCAAAAAACCATCGAAATGCTTTTGATCGGAAGCTGGGATACAATTTACATGACCTTGGCCGCGACATTTTTTTCCTATGTTTTCGGAGTCTTGCTTGGGGTTGCGCTCACTGTTACGCGCAAGGGCGGAATCTGCCCGCATCCGCCGCTCTACTCTGTCCTTGATGTGGTGATCAATCTTACGCGCTCATTTCCCTTTCTGATCCTGATGATCGCGGTAATTCCATTCACGCGTTTCGTGGTCGGCACAAGCATTGGCAACAACGCAACAATTGTACCGCTGGTGCTTTCAGCAGCCCCCTTTGTGGCCAGACTGATTGAGGCATCCCTGCTTGAGGTTGATCACGGCGTTGTTGAGGCCGCACAAAGCATGGGCGCAAGCACAGTGCAGATAATCCGCAAGGTGCTGATCCCCGAGGCCCTGCCCTCGCTGATCAATGGGAGCGCTGTAGCTGCCATTACAATTCTCGGCTATTCGGCAATGGCCGGGGCCGTTGGCGGCGGCGGCCTGGGCAAACTGGCGATCATGTACGGTTATAATCGTTACCAGACAGACATCATGGTCATTACCGTGATTTTGCTGATCCTCATCGTCCAGGCATTTCAGTCGATCGGCAACTGGGCTTCGCGGCGGGCAGACAAGCGCTGAGCCACGAAGCTTCTGAAATAATTTTAACCTTGAGGAGCCACTGATGCGCAAACTTCTTTTTGCCCTGAGCCTCTTTGGGCTGCTTGCTTTAAGCCAGAGCGCCCTTGCGGCCTCAACCATTGTGGTTGGAGCATCTCCCACGCCCCATGCAGAAATCCTCACCGAAGCGGCCAAGTTACTCAAACCCCAGGGCTATGAACTGAAAATTGTCGAATATTCCGATTACGTTCAGCCCAATGTTGCCCTGGACAGCAAAGATCTGGATGCCAATTATTTTCAGCACAAGCCCTACCTCAATGACTTTGTGTCCCAGAAAGGCGCAAAGCTCACATCCATCGGCCCTGTGCATTACGAGCCTTTTGGGGTCTATGCAGGGCGTAGCAAGAGCCTCAAAAACCTGCCCAAGGGCGCAAGCGTGGCCGTGCCCAATGACGCAACCAACGAAGGCCGCGCCCTGCTCCTGCTTCAAGATCTGAGCTTAATCAAGCTCAAGCCAGGCTCAGGGCTTACAGCCACAGTGCGCGACATCACTGATAATCCCCTGAAGCTCAAAATTGAGGAAATCGAAGCCCCGCAACTGGTTCGCTCCCTGCCAGATGTGGATGCGGCTGTAATCAACGGTAACTATGCCATCCTGGGCGGCCTGAAAGTGGCAGACGCGCTGGCAGTGGAGGCCGCTGACTCCATGGCCGCCGCAACTTACGCCAATGTGCTGGCCGTGCGCCAGGGGGAAGAGCGCCGCCCAGAACTTCAGGCGCTCTATGAAGTCTTGATTAGCCCACAAATTGCAGAAATGATGCGCAAACGCTACAGTGGAGCAGTGCTTCCTAGTGTGTCCAAATAAACAGTAAATAGCGTGGTGCGCGATTAACTGCGCACCACGTGTACTTCAGCGCTTTCAGAAACTCTCAAAGCGTAGCGTTTGGGATCGCGCTACAAAATAAAATCCCTGTCAGGACAATGCTTGCCCCTCCCCAAAAAATCAACTATAGCTTGTAAGAATACGCCAAATAGTGGCTGGCTGCGGCCAACCCTGGCGACAAGGTTGCGCTATGCCAGAATCTTCCTATTGTATTTTGCCGCACTCTATAATCCCCCTCCCCTCAGGCGAGCCACTCTGGGAATGGGCTGTTTCCACTGATGAGCTTTATCTCAGCGAGGGATTGATCAAACAGCTCCGCCTTGGGGATAATGTACCCCTAAGCATGGAACAGTATCTCGCGCTACTGCCGCCAGATGCGGTAAGCGAGCTTAAAGCCCTACGCGAGACTGCGCTTTCGGGGGAGACAACAAATCCGCTTGAGGCCAGCTATCTCTGCAATGGACTCTGGGTGCATGAATATCTCATGGTACTCATGCGCAACTGCGCGGGCCGCGCCACGCGAGTGATTGGCCGCCTGAGTGTGGAATCCGTCAGGCCCGAGGGCCTGGGCTTTGCCGTAGGCCAGGATCTCCAGGAAAATGGCCTCTGGGTCTATGATGTCCCTAAACGCCGCGCCTGGCAGGATGCTACTTGCGCCCTGCTCATGGGTGCGCCATCAGACCAGCAGCATGCCCACTATGGCCCGATAGACATGAACGAAATTCATGAATCTGACCGCGAAGCCCTGGCACGGCACTACAAACTGTTTATTGAAGGTACTTTTATCGGCGATAATATCAGCGACATTGTGCGTGTGCGCAGAAAGGATGGCCGCTTCACGCCAATGCTTCTCAGGGCGGCAGCCCTTGAGCGCGACACCGCAGGCAAGGCATTGCTCATTGCCGGAACCATGACCCCTGAAGGCAACGAGCACCTGCATCAGCTTAACAAGGATGATCGCCTCTTCCACGCCCTGCACTCCCTTGGGGCTGGCCAATGGAACTGGGATCCGCTCAATGATACGGTCTGTTTTTGTCCGCGCTATCTCTCCATGCTTGGCTATGATCCCGATAATGCGCCATGTACGGCTACCGGCTGGCATAAGCGCGTTCACCCCGATGACCGTGGCAAGCTAATCGCGGTGCAGGAAGCAACCATTGCATCTCCAAAGCATGGCGACAGCTATGAGTGTACCTATCGTCTGCAGCGCGCCGATGGCGGCTGGGCCTGGATTTTTGACCGCGGTTGTGTAATCTGGCGCGATGCCCAGGGCCGTGCCGCGCATATGGTCGGCTCCATCACCAATATTACCACAGCCCAGGCGGATCGCGAACGCCTTGAGGAACTGGTGCGCCAGGATTCGCTCACGGGCCTGCGCAGCCGCGCATCTTCCAACCTGGAGATTGAGCATATTGAGCAGAATGGCATCCGCCCGGTAACGGTGATCGTTGGCGATGTCACTGGCCTGAAAATGATCAATGACAACCTTGGCCATGCTGTTGGTGACGAACTGCTGACCAAGGCGGCTTCCCTTTTGCGCGGCTCACTGCGAAGCTCGGATTGCGTGGCGCGCATGGGCGGAGATGAATTCATGGTTCTTCTGCCCAACTGTGATGAAGAACGCGGGCGCAAGCTCCTGGAAAAAATTGAATGTACCTTTGCGGATTACAACAATCGCCCGGGCCGCGAGTGCGATTCCAGCCAGAAACATCTGCCCGTTTTTTCGGCCTTTGGCATTGCCAGCACAGATGACCCCAAAAAAAGCCTCGAAACTCTCCTGGCAGAAGCTGACAAGGATATGCTGGCTAACAAAAAAGAGCATCGGGCGCACTTCCATGCCCGCCTCCGCGACTGGATTCTGGACCATACAGGCAAAGAAGTCGGGGCAGACGATCGTGTAGTGGAAATTTAACCCTGGTTCGCGGCCTTGCGGACGAGGGCGCGGGACTCGAATTTCTCCCGATTTACGAGGAAGCGCTCATGCGTTCCCTCACCGATCAAACCAAGAGAATCATAGGCGCGGACCTTGAAAGCAAGTTTGCGACCCTGCTCCCCAATATGCGTCAATTCGGCCTCAAAACGCACCAGTTCTCCCTCGGGGGTCGGGGCCTTGTGCGAGACATCAATATGCACACCTACACTTGTGATGCCATAATCCAGACAAGACTCTATGCAGTTCACAGCAGCAGCCTCCATGCCTGCAACCAGCATGGGTGTGGAAAAAACAGCCACAAGACCGCTACCTAACTCTGAAGCAAGATGCCGTTTTTCAACAATATGCTGCCATTGACCAATGCGCCGCAGGCAAAGCGTCTCACTCATTGCGCACTCCTTTTTTTCGGCAATTTTCCAAGCCTGCATGGTTATTGTCAACAGGGCGGAAGTCCTGAATAACTAGTCCGATCTTGTTAACCTCATGAGGAAATACCCTTGAAGCTTTCCCATTCCATGCCCACGCGGCATTAGTGCTTTTCCTATGCCTACTTGAACAAAATCTGAGGAGTTTGCCGTGCTTTGGAACAGAAAGATGGAGAGCCTGCCACGCGAGGCTCTGGAAGCCCTGCAGTTGCGCAGGCTGCAGGACACCGTAGCCCGCGTCTATGCCAATGTGCCTTTCTACCGCACACGCCTGAACGAAATGGGCGTACGCCCCGAACATATCAAGAGCCTCTCTGACGTGCGTCTCTTGCCTTTTACGGACAAACAGATTCTGCGGGAGCATTATCCTTTTGGCCTTTTTGCCATTCCCAGGGATCAGATTGCGCGCGTACACGCCTCCAGCGGCACAACGGGCAAGGCAGTGGTGGCCGGATACAGCGCACGCGATCTTGAACACTGGTCCGAACTCATGGCCAGGAGCATGACCGCAGCCGGCGTGCGCCGCCAGGATCTCATCCATGTTGCCTATGGCTACGGCCTGTTCACCGGCGGCCTGGGCGCCCACGGAGGCGCGGAAATGATTGGCGCAACGGTTGTTCCCGCGTCCGGCGGCGCAACGCGGCGTTCAGCGCAGCTAATCCGCGATTTTGGCGCAACTGTTCTCTGCTGCACGCCGTCCTTTGCCCTGCATCTCTGGGAATCCGGCCTTGAGGTGGGTATTGATTTCAAGCATCTGCCCCTGCGCATCGGCGTGTTTGGCGCTGAGCCTTGGTCTGAGGCCATGCGCCGCGATATTGAAGAAAAACTGGGCATAGATGCCATGAATGTCTATGGCCTTTCCGAAATCATGGGGCCTGGCGTGGCCATGGAATGTGTGGATTCCAAGTTTGGGCTGCATGTCTGGGAGGATCATTTTCTCGCGGAAATTATTGATCCTATCACTGGCGAAGTCTTGCCGGAAGGTGAAATCGGCGAACTGGTTCTGACCACCCTGACCAAGGAGGGCATGCCCATCCTGCGCTTCCGCACCCGTGACCTGACAAGCCTTGACTACACACCCTGCCGCTGCGGGCGCACGCATACCAGAATCACCAGACTGCGTGGCCGGAGTGACGATATGCTGATTATCCGTGGCGTGAATGTCTTTCCGCAACAGATTGAGGCCCTGCTCATGGAAAGCGGCGCACTTTCGCCCAATTACCAGATCGTTGTGGACAGGGAGGCCAATCTCGATACACTGGAAGTTCGCGTTGAAGTTGACAAACGCAATTTCGCCGATGAAATCCGCAAGCTTCAGAACCTTGAAAGCAGGCTTGCCAAGAATATCAAGGAATACCTAGGTGTGTCTGCCAAGGTGCGTTTGATGGAGCCACACTCCATTGAACGCTCCCAAGGCAAGGCAATTCGCATTGTAGATAAGCGCAAGGAATAAATTTCTAAAATAGCTTGCTTTTTTGCAAAAGGATTTAAAGATGGGTCATGACTAGCAGAGTGGTTGCTTTCTGAGCATTTTAAGAACGAGTTTGTAAATGTCCTCTTGCCTATGATTAAATCGGAATTCACACTCCTTCAAGTGGAAATAAAAGGTATTCTTGAGCATACCTCGGAAGCGGACAAGACGCGTTTTGGCAAAGGCCCAGGAACTCTCAATGCCATTGATGTGCGAGTGTCAAATGGCAAATTCATTCTTGCCATGCTCCACCCGGAAATGCTTTTGATTCCCCAGATCCACCAGACCATCATAGCCGCGCCAGCCATCAGAATGAATAACACTTTCAGGGTTAACACGGCCTCGGATTATTCCCTTGAGGGTTGCCTTTGAGCAGTCAGGCACGATTTCGGCATATACGCGGCCATTACGCTTGAACAGGCCAAAAACGATGGTTTTTCCACGAGCGCCAAGACCTCGTATGCCTTTGACCCTGCGTGTGCCAAAATAGCTTTCGTCAACTTCGCCTTTCACTGACAATTTAGCCTCACAGTAGAGGGCGATTCTTTCTCTTATGGTAACCAGATAGCGGTTAATCGTATCCCGGTTTAGCCCCGTTACGTCCGCTATTTGCACAGTGTCTAAATCAACCGCAAAATGCCTGACAAATTAGCGGATTTTAGTCTCCGAAATTTTTGAACGGGAAGAATACTAGTTTTTTGCGTCATTTCCAGCATTTAGCCTTTTTGTTGGCTCTCTGCTAGTCAAGACCCTTTAATTATTAAGCCTGTAAAGCTAGTCTTTCTTCTCACCGCCTGCAAAACGGGCCTGAACACTCTGCATGCCCTTGCTTAAGGAGTTCATTGCCTCGTCAAATTCCCGTTGCAGGGATTCAATGAGTTCGCGCACCGAAACAATCTTGTTCACCCTTGAGACATTGTCCCCGCAAAAGGCAAAGCCGCCCTTGAGATTCCCGCGCATGGCGCTGATTAGCGCCTGAGCAATGCAATAGGGTGTTTTTTCCTGCTGGCAGGTGCTGACGCAATGGAAAATGCACTTGAACGGCTTTTTAAGGCCCTCCCTGGCGGCGGCGATAAAATCATTATGGAGGGCACGGCCGGGCATACCCACAGGGCTTGAAATAATCGTCACATCTTCTTCTTTGGCGTCCAGATAGCTCTGCTTGAAACGCTGGTCGGCGTCACATTCGTGCGTGGCTACAAAGCGTGTGCCCATCTGCACACCCGAGGCCCCCAGATCGAGAAACTTCTTAATGTCTGCACCGCTATAAACACCGCCAGCTGCAATGACCGGGATTGCCTTGCCGTGGGCATCCTCCAGGGGCTTAACAGCCTCCACAACCTCTGGCACAAGAACCTCTAGCGCATAGCCAGGATCCTTGATGTCCTCGGGCTTGAAGCCCAGATGCCCGCCAGCCTTCGGCCCTTCAACCACATAGGCATCCGGCAGGTAGCCAAAACGCGAGAGCCATTTTTTGGCAATTACCGTGGCGGCGCGGCCTGAAGAAACAATGGGCACCAGTTTGGTCTTGAATTCTTCCTTTTTTTCCTCGCATAGTTCACGCAAGTGCCTTGGCATATCAAGTGGGAGACCTGCGCCAGAAAAAATGATGTCCACCTTGTTTTCAATAGATGTTCGCACCATCTGGCTGAAGGTGGTCAGGGCAACCATGATATTAACGCCGATGACCCCAGCGCTTAATTCACGCGCCTTGCGGATCTCATTGGCAAGCGCACGGCAGTTGGCCTCAATGGGATTGGAGGCCACATCCGGCTCGCGCATCCCAATCATCGCTCCTGCGATGACGCCAATGCCGCCCTGGTTGGCCACTGCTGAGGCAAGCCCGGATAAAGAAATCCCAACACCCATTCCTCCCTGAATCACAGGAATTCTGGCTGTCAGTTCCCCTAGCCGCAATGCGGGAAAAGCCATTGCTTAACCTCCGTCTGGATGAAGATCGTTATACGCAATTAAAAGCCGTTTATCTTTTCTGCGCTCTGCCATGCCTGGCTTAATCCAAGTTCAGTATGGCCAGACCTGGCCTATGCTCCTTAACTGCCAGTGCTGGAGGCATCCTTGGCGTTGATAATCTTTACGCCAAACTCACTGACATTGGCCGCGGGATCATAAAAGAGGATCATGAACGGCACCTCGCCCCCTGGCGACACATTGGTATTGTTGGCGAGAATTTCGATCTTGTTGTTCAGGAATGATTCCATTTCCTTTTCGCTTAATACCTGAAGCTGGAAAAGTGATAACTGCGTGCCTGCAAGCTGTTTTTTCACTGCCAGAGGCTTTTTGGCAGGATCGTAAATTGCCCCTTCCAGTTCAATAAATGCCTTGGGTTTGGGAAATTCATTGAGCACCTTGCCCTCAATCACAAAAACCTTGCCCACTTTCTCATTGAGGACATTGTATTGGCGCACATTGCGCATGGTCAGAAGCTCCACATTCTTTGCCACATCTTCTTCTGTCTTGGGCGGGGACTTGTGGAGATAAAAATAATAATAAGCGCCAAAGCCACCGCCGCCAGCTAGGAGAAGGAGGAGCAGAATCCAGAGTAATAATTTGCCGCGGCGTTTTTTTGGCTTCATTTCCGGGAGCTTGCTTTCTGTACGGCTAGCATTGGACTCTGCGCCTGCGGCTGGATTCTCCTCCAGCGGGAATACATTTTTGCAAACCGTACAACGGAGCTTGGCTCCGGGCTTGGCCACGCCGTCAGGCAGGTTAAATCTGCTTGCACAATGCGGACATTTTATTTCCATGCCATCAGGCTCCCAAATTTGAACCAAGAACAGGGCTTTGGCAAAAATGCCAGCTTTCCGGCATCTTATTCACCAGCGGCTACAAATTTAAGCTCGCAGATATTGGGCAAGGCGCGGTAGCGTTCGGCATAATCAAGGCCATAGCCCACCAAAAAACCGCTCTCCAGCACAAAGCCTGCAAAATCCACAAGCACATTAGCGCTTCTGCGCTCACGCTTGTCCACAAGCGCGGCAATGCGCAGGCTGAGCGGCTGGCGCACCAGAAGCTGATCCAGCAAAAAACGCATACTGTAGCCGCTGTCCACAATATCCTCAACAATCAGAACATGCTTGTTGCGGATGTCCGTCTCCAAATCCTTGCTGAAAATGACGTGTTTGGAACTCTCGGAGTTCATTCCATAGCTTGAAAGGCGGACAAAATCCACTTCAAGATGCGGATTGTCAATGGCCCGAACCAGATCGCTGAAAAAGGCAAAGGCGCCCTTTAAGACGCAAACAGCCACAACAGGCTCATCGCCATAAATTCGCGCAATCTCTTTGGCGAGATAAGCAATTCTTTCGGCGATCTGCCCTTGGCTGTATATCTCTTCCAGCTTTCCGGCATCAGTTGCGCAAGCCATAGCTAATCTATCTTCCTGAAACAAATTGCAAAAATTATTTCTGGCTAAGCAGGCCGTCAATAACCCGCTTGAGAATCGCGGCATCTGCAACACCAGGTTCGGAAATGACCATTCGCCCATCCTTGGCGTAAAAAACATTGTGCGGAACACTTGTTACCCCGTAAGCCGCACTCACGTCCCTGCCAGCAAGGTACACAGGATAATTTACCCCGGCTTTTTGCACAAATGGCTGAACAGGCGCTGGGTCTTCATCCACAGCAAGGCCAATGATCGTAAAAGCGCTTTCGGGATAAGCGGCGCGGATCATGACCAGTTCCGGGATTTCAACCCTGCATGGCGGACACCACGTGGCAAAAAAATTGAGCATTACCACTTTGCCGCGGCTTTGCTCCACGATACTCTTGAGCCTTGCCTGATCGATGCCTGGCAGAACTTCGGCCTTAACAGCCAGAGGCACAAGAAGGCAGAAAAAGAGCAGGAGGAGGGTTTTTCGCATGGCTTTTTTCATCCTTGGCAGATTTTTTCCTTAAACTCTTTGCCGGGCAAAGCAGGCGTCCAGTACAGAATTTGGCCTTTCAGAGAAAAGCCTTGGCCGCGCGCACACCGCTTACAGCATCCTCACAATAGGCATCCGCGCCAATGGCATCAGCAAATGCCTGTGTTACCGCAGCCCCGCCAACCATTACCTTAATCGGCAAAGCACGCTCATGCACCAGGCGGATAGTATCTTCCATCTTGACCATGGTCGTGGTCATCAGCGCCGACAGGCCAATAATACCTGCCTTGTGCTTCACAGCGCAAGCGACAATATCTTCCGCGGAAACATCCTTGCCAGCGTCAATCACTTCAAAACCATGATTGCCCAAAAGCAGGGAGACAATATTCTTGCCGATGTCATGGATGTCCCCCTCTACTGTGGCCATAACAATCACCGGACGCCGCTCCGCCCCCCTGCTTTTCTCAAGCAGGGGCTTGAGTCTGGCAAATGCGCGTTGCATGGTCTCCGCAGAACGGATTAACTGCGGCAAAAAATATTCCTTGCGCTCGTAACGGGCGCCAACCTCGGTAATTGCCGGAACAAGCGTCTCATTAACAATGGCAAAAGGCTCTCGTCCTTTTGCAAGCTCCGCCTCCAAAAGTGGCAAAACGGCATCAAGATCACCATTGAGCACGGCATCGGACAAAGTTACCGTGCTCGTGCTTTCCCTGGCAGCTTTTTGACCGCTCCCGCCGGATTTCCAGCCTGCATAGCTGGCAATAAAGTTTTCGGAGTGGGGATCATGGCCGCTTAAGAGCTTAATGGCATCGAGAGTCTCGCGCAAACGCGGCGCAGAAGGATTGGCAATGCAGCTGTTCAGCCCCGCGCCAGCCGCAAGGGCGAGAAAAGTGGCGTTGAGCAATTCCCTTGCTGGCAGGCCAAAGGAGATATTTGAAAGGCCAATGACCGTGGGCAAGCCCGCACTTCTGCACCAGCGGGCCATTTCCAGACATTCGCGCCCTCCTTCGACACTGGAAGATACGGAAAGGGCCAGAATATCCACAAGCACCAGACGCCTTGGAATACCCAGGGCATCAGCCTTCTCCAGCAGCTTCTCGGCAATGGCTATGCGCTCCGTGGCCTTGAGCGGTAAAGTCGCCCCTTTAAGCGGAAGCAGGATAAATGGCGCTCCATAATCGCGGCAAAGCGGCCCGAGCAAGTCCATGCGTCCAGGCTCGCCGCTGATGGAATTGACCAGGGGCGAGCCTGGGCAATAGGGCAAAGCCAGGGCAATGGCCTCGGCATCGGAGGAATCCAGGGAAAGCGGAAGCTCCTGACGCGCAATCAGTTTCTGGGCAAGGGCAGGCAAAAGCTTTCGTTCATCAACAAGCGCCGCGCCCACATTGACATCAAGCACATCAGCCCCGACTTTAATCTGCTCATCGGCAAGCCTTGTGGCTTCGGCAAAATCAGCATCTTTAAGCTGGGAGGCCAGGAGGGGCTTGCCAGTTGGATTGATCCGCTCGCCAATCAAGGCTAAAGCAGAATTTGGGCCAACCCTAACCAGCCGTGAGCGGCTTGTTAGCGCAATCGCATTCGGGCTTGCGCAATCCCTTTTGGGCCGGACAAAATTGCCAAGCAATTCCGCAAGCTTGGCAATGTGCGCCGGGCTTGTTCCACAGCAGCCGCCTAGAACCGCCGCGCCAAGCTCCGCAAAGCGCAGGCTTTTTTCGGCAAAAGCCAGAGGCCCTTGCGGAAAAAAGGTTTCATTGCCGCGCAATTCCGGCAAACCCGCATTTGGCTCAGCCATTACCGGGCAGGAACAGAGGGCCAGAAATTCCTCAATTACCGGCAGCATTTCATCAGGGCCAAGGCTACAGTTGCTCCCGATTACATCCACAGCGAGATTCTGCATGGTTTCGGCAAAAATGGCCGGAGTTGAGCCGGTAAGGCTTAAACCATGCTCAAAGGTCATGGAGGCAATGATCGGCAAATCGCAAACACTGCGCACGGCAAGCACAGCAGCCTTGGCCTCGGCGAGATCAAACTGGGTTTCAATCAGAATCAGATCCACGCCTCCGGCAAGCAATCCGCGCGCCTGCGCGGCAAAGCCCTCCACTAGCTCCCTTGGCTCAAGCGGCCCAAGCGGTTTGACGAAAAGCCCCGACGGCCCGATATTTCCGGCGACAAAGCGCGGCTTGCCGTCCTTTTTCGCGCCCTCGCGGGCAGCATCCCTGGCGATCTCGGCCAGGCGCTTGTTCAGCGCAAAAACATCCTCACCGCCCTTGAGCTTGAAAGGATTGGATCCAAAGGTGCAGGCAGTGATGATGTCAGCCCCTGCCGCAAGATAGTCAAGATGAATCCGGCGCAATATATTCGGGTTGGCCAGGCAGAAAGCCTCCGGGCTTTCCCCTGGCGGGAGTCCCGATGCCTGAAGCATTGTGCCCATTGCCCCGTCCAGAATGAGGGGGCGGGAGAGCTTGAGCGCGTCCCTGAATTTCATAAACTTTTCCTCTTGGCGGAGATTGGTTTCTCCTTTCCGCATGAGGATTAGTACTGAAAAATATTGAAAAGGACAAATCAAATATATAGGATGAGTTTATGCCGCCTGTTCCGAGCGAGCATGGGAGATTATGGAAGATAACAAGAACAAGCAGAACCCTGATGCAAGTCCAGAAAAGCTTTCCAGAAACAATTCTGATTCTGGAAAGGCCCAGACTCTGGACGAAGAAGGCAATCTGCTTCTTGAGGATGCAGATAGTCCGGCAACAGAGGACGAACTCGAAAATCTTCTTGACCTGGATATTGAGCAGGAGACTGAAGAGGTCAGCCAGGCCGAGATCACAGCGCAGAGTTCCCTGCCAATGCCTGGCGGCGCACGGGACAGCCTGCACCTATATTTGCGCGAGATAAGCCGCTTCCCCCTGCTTGCGCCAGACGAGGAACACAGCCTTGCCTTGCGTGTGCGCGATCGCAATGACCCGGACGCAGCATTTCGGCTTGTCTCCTCCCATCTAAGGCTTGTTGTACGCATAGCCATGGATTTTCAGCGCCGCTGGATGCAGAATGTCCTTGACCTTGTCCAGGAGGGCAATGTGGGGCTGATGCGCGCCGTAAACAAGTTTGATCCCGACAAGGGAATCAAATTTTCCTACTATGCCTCGTTCTGGATCAAAGCCTATATTCTCAAGTTCATCATGGACAACTGGCGGATGGTCAAGATTGGCACAACCCAGGTGCAGCGCAAGCTTTTTTACAATCTGAACCGCGAACGGCAAAAACTTGTGGCCCAGGGGTACGATCCAGACGCCGCCATGCTTTCGGAACGCCTTGGCGTATCCGAAGAGCAGATCAACGAAATGGATCAGCGCCTTGCCTCCACTGACCTCTCCCTGAATATCCAGGTAGGGGAAGAAAGCGGCGGCGCAAGCAGGATGGATTTTTTGCCAGCCCTTGGCCCGGGGGTGGAGGATAATCTGGCCTCGCGGGAAATTGCGCATCTGATCCGCGCCCAATTAAAGCAAATTCTGCCAAGGCTGAACGAAAAAGAGCAGTATATTCTGCATAGACGCCTGCTTTCCGATGAGCCGATTACCCTCAGGGAGATCGGCGAGCGCTACAACGTTACCCGCGAGCGGGTGCGGCAACTGGAAGCGCGCCTGCTCGAAAAGATTCGCGAGCATCTTACTCTGGACATCAAGGATTTTTCAGAAGAATGGATTCAGAGTTGAGCAAAATAAAGCTTGGCCTGCGGCTTCCGCTGATCATCATCCTGCTCTGTCTTGGGGCATGCCTTGGCAATAACGATCAGCCAAAGCCTGGAATCGCGGCAAAGCCTGAGATCATCGAATCAGCCCAGTCCATCCGCGCCCCTGTGGCTTCAGCCCCGGCGGCGCAAATTGTAGAGCCAGCGCCAACCCGCCCCGCAGACCAGACAAAAATTCCTGAAGTCCCGGTGCGCGATGTGGAGAGTACGCTCTCCCCTGGTGCGCTTGAGACCTATGCCTATCTGCTTTTCGTCCAGGCCCTGCTCTCGGAAGATGAGGCTGCACTTCTGGAAAGCGCGGGCCTGCTCAAAAAATATTCCCCGCCAGCTAATGTCTGGCTTGATGGCGGCGCATGGCTTATGGGCCGCAAGTCTCCAAACAGCGTTGTCTTTCTGGAACAGGCGCTTCAAGCCCTTCCAGATGACCTTTCCCTAAGCCTGCTCTATGCCGAGGCACTTGGTGAGCATGGCATGGCCAAGCGCGGCATTGAGTCCATGCGCAACTATCTGGCAAAATACCCGGACGCCCTGGATGCCCGGCTAGAGCTTGCCCTGCTCCTTGTCAGGGATCACCAGTTCACCGAGGCCGAAGACCTGCTCAACGCCATTAGCGGCAAGCAAAGAACCGCGCTTGTAGATTATTATCATGCCAGGGCCTTAATCGGCATGGGCCGCCGCGCAGAAGCCATCCCCTTCTTGCGCAAGGCCACAAAGGGCATGCCGGATTTTGTGGAGGCCCTGAATGAACTGGCCTTCAGTTATGAGCAGCTTGGGGATCTGCGCAACGCCCGCGCTTGCTACGAAAAACTGGCCAAGCTGCAATTCTCGCCCCAGGAAGTTGCGCTAAGGCTGGTTGCGCTATCCTTACGCCTAAACCAGCCAGACAAGGCTCTGCAATTCATCCGCCAAGGCCCTGATACTACGGCTTTCAAGATCATGGCCGCCAATATGCTCATGGAAGCAAGGCACTATCTCCAGGCAGAAAGCCTGCTCAAGCAGATCGCCAATTCCCGGGACACGCCTGCGGATGTCTTCCTGCTTCTTGCGGATCTGGCATATCTGCAACGCCATGACCTCACTATGGCACTTTCCTGGCTGGATAAGGTGCCACCGGCAAGCAAGACTGCCCCCAGGGCAAAGGTTCTGCGCGTGCAACTCCTTGCCGAGGGCGGCAAGCTGGAAGAAGCCCTCAATGTGGCCAGAGCCGCGCAAAAGGAATTTCCCAAGCTCACTGAACTGCGCGACTTTGAAATCAAAATTCTGGCACGGCAAAAAAAGCTTCCTGAGGCCATTGCCAAGGCCCGCGAGGCCCTTGCGCTTTGGCCGGACAACGGCGATCTGGCTTTTTTGCTTGGCTCACTCCTGGATGAGAGCGGCCAAAAGCAAGAGGCCCTGGCGGTCATGGAAAAGCTGCTCAAAAGCCAGCCGGACAATTTTCAGGCGCTGAACTATATCGGCTATACACTGGCTGAGCAGAACCGCGATCTCGATCATGCGCTTAAACTGCTCAGGCGTGCAGACGAGCTTTCGCCAAACCAGGCTTTTATTCTCGATTCCCTGGCCTGGGCGCTCCACAAGTCCGGACGCACCAAGGAAGCCCTGGAAAAAATTCGCCGCGCCTTAAGCCTTGGGGAGAGCAATGATCCCACAATCTGGGAGCATTACGGCGAAATAGCAAGCAAGTTTGGCAACAGGGATGAAGCGCGCAAGGCATACCAAAAAGCCATTGATCTCAAACCGGCCAACGCCAAAAGCTTGCGCCAAAAATTGTCGCAACTATGAAAAAATTTCTCTGGCTCATTCTGGCCCTTAGTCTTTGCGCCTGCGCTCGTCCCATTCAAGAGACAAGCCCTGTGCAAGCACCAGACGCGCTCTGGCAAAAATTCCTCAGCCAAAGCCATGCGCATAAGGCTTACCGGCTTGCGCTCAGCCTGCGCTTCGGAGAGAAAGGCGACACCAGGCGCGTAACAGCCCTGCTCTGGGGCAATGGCGAAAGCGCGTTGCGCCTCGATGTCCAGGCCGGTGTAGGGAGCGTAGTGGCCAAGATTCTGGAAGATGGCGATCATTTTCTGCTTTTCAGCCCCTTGGAAAAACGCGCCTTTTTTTATCAGGGCGCAGCCAGGCCGCTCATTAAGGCAGGCGTGCCTGTTCCTTTTGATCTTGCGCAGTTGGCAGCCCTGCTCAACGGCGATTACCCGCGCGCATTTGGCCGGGAATACTCGGGTATGCCCTTCAAGGCAAAGCTTGGCACGGGCTATGAGCTTTTTGGAAAACCAGGCGGAATCCTGCTTCTTGACAGCGCCGGCCTGCCCGTAGCCTGGCAGGAAAAAACAGCAGGCGGCTGGAAAATGGAAATCAGCTACAATAAAGAATCAAAGCCACTGCCAAGCAGGCTTAATCTCTCTCACGGCAATGGCCAGCAGGCCATTCTTCTCGTCAAGGAACGCGAAATTCCCAAGCTCCCCTTTACGCAAGAGCAGATGAGCCTTATTTTGCCTCCTGACATTCCGCTTTTGCCTTTAAGCAAATTCCAGGCAGCCCGAATGGGCAAGTGAGGCCAGCGATGCAAACGGTGCATATAGGCTCAGATCACGCAGGCTTTGCCCTGAAGCAAATTCTGCTCGAAGAACTTTCCACCCTGGGCTACACAACCCAGGATGAAGGCCCGGCCAGCGCACAGTCCTGCGATTACCCTGTCATTGCGCAGAAACTTTGTTCGGCCATCCAGGGTAAGCATGCCCTGGGGATTCTGATCTGCGGCACAGGTATAGGCATGAGCATGGCGGCCAACCGCTTTCAGAATATCCGCGCTGCACTCTGCGCCAATGAGTTTCAGGCCAGAATGAGCAGGCGGCACAATGATGCCAATATTCTCTGCCTAGGCGCGCGCGTCACCGGCGATGAGCTGGCCAAGGCCATTGTTCTGGCTTTTTTGGAAAGCAGTTTTGAGGGTGGGCGGCATCAGCGCCGCATTGACCTTTTCAGCAGCTAAAGCGGACTACTGCCAGAATGCAGATTTACAACTCCTTAAGCCGCAGCAAGGAAGAATTTGTCCCGGTGACGCCAGGCCGGGCTCGCGTCTATGTCTGCGGGATCACGGCCTATGATTATTGCCACATCGGGCACGCGCGCTCGGCCATTGTCTTTGATGTCCTGGTCAGGCACCTGCGCGGCCTTGGGCTTGAGACTCTTTTTGTACGCAATTTCACGGACATTGATGACAAGATCATCCGCCGCGCCCGGGAAGAGGGACGCGATTGGCGCGAAGTGGGCGAGACCTATATCCGCGCCTTCCATGAGGATATGGATAGGCTGCAAGTTGAACGGGCGGATCTTGAGCCGCGGGCAACAGAATATATCCGTGAAATCCAGGAGATCTGCAAGCAACTGATTGCCAGCGGCAAGGCTTACGCAACGCCTGAGGGCGATGTCTATTTCAGTGTGCGCTCCTATCCGGCCTATGGCAAGCTCTCACGGCGCAGCCTTGATGAGCTTCAGGCCGGGGCCCGCGTCATGCCTGGCGAGCAAAAGCGCGACCCCCTTGATTTTGCGCTCTGGAAAGCCGCAAAGCCCGGTGAGCCAAGCTGGCAAAGCCCCTGGGGGGCGGGCCGCCCTGGCTGGCATATTGAGTGTTCGGCCATGAGCCAGCCGCATCTGCCCCTGGACATCCACGGCGGCGGCCAGGATCTTGTCTTTCCGCACCATGAGAATGAAATCGCCCAAAGCGAGGCAATCTGCGCTTGCGAGCTTGCGCGTTACTGGATGCACAATGGCTTTGTGCAGATTGATTCCGAAAAAATGTCCAAATCACTGGGGAATTTCAAGACCATTCGCGCCATTTTGGAGCAGTGGCTGCCTGAAACCCTGCGCTTTTTCCTTCTTGGCAAACACTACCGCAGCCCCATTGATTTCAGCACCGAGGCCATGTTTGAGGCCGAAAAGGCCCAGAAAAAAATCTACCTTACCCTGGCCGAAGCCCGCAAGGCGCTCATGCGCGGCGGCTGGAAACAAACACCCCTGCCAGCGGAACTGCGTGAGGAATGGCAGATCCTGGAACAAAATTTTGCAGAAGCGCTCAATGATGACCTAAACAGCGCCCAGGCAATCGGGCACATCTTTGCGCAGGCAAGGCTTGTGAACCGCCTGCTTGAGGACAAAAAACTGCGCTCTTCCTCAGGCGGCGGTAATCTGCTTGAGGACTTTCTTGCCCGCGCCCGGCACTGGAATAGTGAACTTGGGCTTTTTGGGCAGCCGCCTAATGATTTTCTTGCCAGCTTGCGGGCCATGCGCCTTACGCGCAAAGCGCTTGACCCCACTGCCATTGAAGCCCTGCTCCAAGAACGTAAGCTTGCGCGGGAGCAAAAGGATTTTGCCAAATCCGATGCGCTCAGGGACAGGCTTGCAGAGATGGGCGTAAGCGTCAAAGATGGCCCGGACGGCCAAAGCTGGGATCTGGATTAAGATGCGCCGCTTTCTGCCTAAATTTGCAGCAGGCATTTTGCTCCTGCTTCTTGGGCCATTGCTCTCACCTCCGCCTGCCCTGGCCTTTTTCTTTGGCGGCGTGTCGCTCAAGGACGAAAAGGAAATGGGCCACAAATTCGATGTGGCTGTGCGGGCAAATATGCCCATTGTGGAAGACCCTGAAGTCAGCCAGTATGTAAACGGTCTGATTCGCCGTCTGGTCAAGTCCATTCCTCCCCAGCCTTTTGACTTCAAGACCGCGGTCATCCTGCACAATGCCCTGAACGCTTTTGCTGTGCCTGGCGGCTATGTTTTTGTTTTTACAGGGCTGATCATGAACCTGGAGCGCGAGGACGAACTCGTTGGCGTTCTGGCCCATGAGCTTGCGCATGTCACGCAAAGGCATGTGGCCTCGCGCCTTGAACGCGCCCAGTATCTTACACTTGGCGCGCTGCTTGCTGCAGTTGCCGGCATTGCCCTTGGCGGCCCTGCCGGGGCAGCCGCCGCTGTCGGCGCCCAAGGCGCAAGCCAGTCGGCCCTGCTCAATTACAGCCGCCTTGATGAAAGCGAAGCCGACCATATCGGCCTGCAATACCTGGTTTCCGCTGGCTACCCGCCAGGCGGCATGGTTGGCGGCTTCAAGGTTCTGCGCCAGAAAAGCTGGATGAGCGGCATCAGTATTCCAACATATCTTTCCACCCATCCGGCCATTGGCGACCGCGTCAACGGCCTCTCAGCCCGCGTAGCCACCTTTCCGGCAGAAATCCGCAACCGCAAGCTGGACAACAGCCGCTTTCAGCGTGTCAAGACCTTGCTCTGGGCGCGCTATGCTGACGAACAGGCAGCCCTGCAACGCTTTGCTGGCAAGGATGGCCTTTCGGCCATGGGCAGGGGGATTGTTCTGGCGCGGCAAAACAGGGTTGCCGAGGCTGGCAAAGCCTTTGAGGCCGCCCTTGCCGCCGCCCCTGATGATCCCCTTGTTCTGCGCGAGGCCGGGATCTTTCATTACCGCAAGGGCAATATGAACAAGGCCGAGCCATTGCTTGCCAAGGCCATGCGCCGCGATCCTGGCGATTACATGGCTTCTTTTTTCTATGCGCGACTTCTGGATGAGACAGGACGGCAAAATGAGGCTTCGGCGCACTACAAGGAAGTTTTAAGGCGTCTGCCGGAGGATCCCGAAGTTCATGAAGCCTATGCCCGCTCCCTGGGCAAGGGGAGCGACAGGCTTTCCGCCTATATTCACCTTGCCTACAGCGCACTCTATGCCAATAGGAAGAAACAGGCTGAGCGCTATTTCAATGAAGCCAAGGCCCTGGCTGCACGCTCGCCAAACAACCGGGAATTCAAGCGTCTTGAGACAGCCTACAAGGAACGGCAGGAAATATGGGAGAAGATCTGATGAACTCCATCCACGCAACGACAATCCTTGCCGTAAAAAAAGCAGGCCAGGTGGCCTTGGCCGGAGACGGGCAGGTCACGCTTGGGCAGAACATGATCATGAAGCACAGCGCAAAGAAACTGCGCAGGCTCTATGACGGCAAGGTGCTGGCCGGGTTTGCCGGGGCTACGGCAGACGCTTTCACCCTTTTTGAACTATTTGAATCCAAGCTCAAGGAGACCAGGGGCAACCTACTCCGCGCTGCTGTGGAAATGACCAAAGAATGGCGCAAGGACAAATATCTGCGCAAGCTTGAGGCCATGCTTCTTTTGGCCAATACTGAGCATATTCTTCTGCTTTCCGGCAACGGGGATGTTATTGAGCCTGATGACGATGTGGCCGCCATTGGCAGCGGCGGGGCCTATGCCCTGGCTTCCGCCCGCGCCCTGCTCAGGCACAGCAGCCTAGACGCTGCGGCAATAGCAAGGGAGGCAATGGCCATTGCCGCAGAAATTTGTGTCTATACCAATGAACAGATCAGCCTGGAATGTCTTGGCACGGATGCTGAGCAGAATTGATGCCCCCTGCAAGATTAACCTCGGCTTGCGCGTTCTTGGCCTGCGTTCCGATGGCTATCACGAAATTGAATCCTTTTTTTATCCTCTGGACTATCCCTGCGATACACTGCTTTTCAGGGAAAGCGCAGCCGGAAATTTCAGCCTCAGCTTTGATGCAGCTGGCATTGATCCCCAAAATAATACCATGAGCAAGGCTTACAGGCTTTTTGCAGACGCCTGCCCTGAGCTACCCGGCCTTGAACTTGTCGTGCAAAAGCGAATCCCCCAAGGCGCCGGGCTCGGCGGCGGAAGTTCCGATGCGGCAAGCCTGCTCCTCTGGCTGAACAAACGTGTTCCAAGGCCGCTTTGCGCCAAAAAGCTCAGCCAGATTGCCGCAGAAGTTGGCGCTGATGTGCCCTTTTTTCTCAATCCCAGGCCAAGCCTGGTTTGCGGCATAGGCGAGAAAATTCAGGCCAGGCCTTTTTGCGGAAAAGGCTTATGGCTTGTCTTATGCTGCCCAAAACAAGGCATCAGCACAGCCTGGGCTTTTGCCGCCTTTGACAGGCTGAAACGCCAGCAAAAATCCTTGACAAAGCGCCCCCTCACGGATAATGGATTTGCGCTTAAAGAACAGGACAACGACTTGGCTCATGCAGTTTTTGCAGCATATCCTGAACTTTCCGAACTGCGTGAGCGCCTGCTTGCTTTTGGCGCAAGCACGGCTTCCATGAGCGGAAGCGGCTCAAGCATTTACGGGATCTTCCGTTCGGAGGCCAGGGCGAAAAAGGCGGCCTGGGATTTGCGCAGTAAGGTTCAGCACTGCTACTTTCTGCCCATGAAGGATTATTCCTAGGGCATAAATTTTTGGGATGTAGCCAAGTGGCAAGGCAACGGGTTTTGGCTCCGTCATCCGAAGGTTCGAATCCTTCCATCCCAGCCAAGCGTTATGGCTTATGCGCAGAGGCTTTTTTCATCCACATCCACAAGGCGGCCAGATGTTCAGCGATCTGAAAATTGTCACAGGCTCGGCCAATCCCGATCTTGCACGGGCAATCTGCGATCACCTCGGCTGCCAGCTAACGCCAACGCTGGCCACAACTTTCAGTGACGGGGAATTGCGCATCGAAATTGGCGACAACGTTCGCGAGGACGATGTCTTTGTTGTCCAGCCTACCTGCCCGCCAGAGGTCAACCGCAATTTCATGCAGCTTTGCCTGATGATGGACGCGCTTAAACGCGCCAGCGCCGGGCGGATAACTGCGGTTATTCCTTACTACGCCTACGCCAGGCAGGATCGCAAAGTCAGCCCGCGCGCGCCGATCAGCGCCAAGCTTGTGGCCGATTTCATCAGTGTTGCCGGAGCGGATCGCGTTGTGACCATTGATCTCCATGCCGGACAGATCCAGGGCTTTTTCAACTGCCCGGTGGACAATCTTTTTGCTGTTCCCGTGATGATGGAGAGCCTGCACGAACTGCATGAAGACAAAATGGTGGTGGTTTCGCCAGATGCAGGCGGCGTGGAGCGCGCAAGAGCCTATGCCAAGCGCCTCAATGCCCCCCTGGCCATTGTGGATAAACGCCGCGATCGCCCCAACCAGGCCCAGGCCATGCACGTTATCGGCGAAGTTGAAGGCCGCGTGGCGATTATTGCCGATGACATGATTGACACTGCAGGCACACTTTGCGCAAGCGCGGAGGTGCTCTTAAAGCACGGCGCAACCAAGATTGTGGCCTGCGCCACCCATGCCGTGCTTTCCGGGCCGGCCATAGAGCGGATTAACGATACCGAGGCCCTGTCGCAGGTTATTGTTACCGATACCATTCCCCTTGGCGACAAGCTTGAGCGCTGTCCCAAACTCAAGGTGGTTTCAGTTGCCGCGCTTTTGGGCAAGACAATTCACAACATCCACACCGGCTCATCGGTGAGCGTGCTGTTTGTATAGACTGCAAGTAATATTCTTCCGGGCAAAGCGAAAAAGGAGAAGATGATGAACATAGAAAAAACACTGAGCGTGCAAAAACGCGCCGGGCATGGCAAGGGAGCAAGCGGACGTCTGCGCGGCCAGGATTTGATCCCGGGCGTTTTCTACACCAGCTCCGGCGAAAATGTCATGGTTCAGGCGCAAACACTGCCCTTTGAGAAGCTTTACGAAAATGTCGGCCATACCACAGTTTTCAATCTCGAAATTGAGGATCAGGGCAAAAAGACCACGCATCCTGTACTAATCTGGCAGGTTCAGCGCCATCCCTACAAGAATTGCTTCCTGCACATTGACTATTACGGCGTTGATCTGGACAAGGAAGTCAAGGTGGATGTGCCTGTGGAATTTGTCGGCACGGCCAAGGGCGTCAAGCTTGGCGGCCTGCTTGAGACCTATCGCGAAAATGTGCGCCTGGCCAGCAAGCCGCTGAATATGCCCAAGAAAATTGTGGTCGATGTTTCGGCGCTGGACATTGGCGATTCAATCAATGTGGGTGACCTCAAACTGCCCGAGGGCGTACACGCCATTTTTGATCAGGACTATGCAGTGGTAAGCGTAGTCGCCAAGGGCAAGGAAGATGAGGAAGGTGTAGAAGAGGCCAGCGCCTGATGCCTGGCCCTTGTGGAAATATGCAGGCCGGTCTTGCAAGCCGGCCTTTTTATTTTCACAGTGTTTTGTCCTGCAAAATTGTAGGCAGACAATGACCCAAACTCCCTCCAGTTTGCAAACGCCTCTGCTTGAGAGCATCGCGCAGGGGGATGCCACTTTTCTTCTGGAAATATGGCCAGGGGCTGATACGCGCTGGATTCTTTTTTATGCCGGCACTATGCTCTCGCCGCTCCAGTACCGCACTTTTATTCTTGCGCTTCAGCAAGAGGGCTTTAGCGTGGCCGCGCCCCATTTCAGCGGTCATGGCCTTGCCCAAAGGCCAAGTGGAGTCAATATTCACACACTCCTGGCAGAGGCTCTGGCAGCAGAGCGCTGGCTTTGCGAGCAAGGCTACCGTTCCATTGCCGTTTCAGGGCACAGCCAGGGCGGTATTCTGGCCCTGGCCCATGCCGCAAGTTCAACAGAACTTTCGGCCTGCATCCCTGTCAGCGCAATCCTGCCGCAAATTCCCCTGGCAATTCAGGCTACGCGCTTTGCCAGCCTGGGCATTGCAAGAAGCAGGCTTATTGAAAAATTCAATGCCCTGGCGCGTTTTGCCCCGCAATTCCCCATCCCTCTGCCCTGCTATCTTTCCCTGGCAAAGATCCATAAGGGGCATGGCGAAATCCACACCTCGCGGCGCAAGGCCCGTTTCAGCTACCCCCTGTCCTTTCTGGCCAGTCTCTTCAATCTGTCTTTGCCAGAGCAGCTTTTCTGCCCGCTCTGTCTTTTCAGCGCAAGAAATGACGCCCTGTTCAGCGAGGAGCTTACGCGGGAGACTTTTGCCCACATTAAGACGCCGTGTAAGGAACTGCACTGGCTTGAAGGCGGCGGCCACCTGGCTGTCTTTGATCCAAGCCAGGCCCAGTTCATTGCCAAAGAAATTGCGCGTTTTTGGGCGGCAAAGTCCAGAAATGCCCAAAGCTGAAGCTTGGAGATAAAAAGAGATGGAATACCAGGGCCTTTTGGCTGGTTTGGGCAATCCAGGCGCGAAATACCAGGGCAGCCGCCACAATCTTGGCTTTGAATTTGTTGCAAGGCTGCTTGAGAGCGCCAGGGCAGAGGAACTCAATGGCGCAAGATTCAAGTCCCTGCTCTGGCGGGTATATTTGCCCAATTCAGCACAGCCCTGGCTGGCAGCCATGCCGCAAACCTTTATGAATGACAGCGGCTTTGCAATTCAGCCCCTTTTGGCCTGGCACAAGCTTACACCCGACCAGCTTGTAATCGCGCATGATGAGCTGGATCTGCCCCCAGGCGAACTGCGCTTCAAATTTGGCGGCGGCAATGCCGGGCACAAGGGCCTGAACTCAATCTGCGCACAAATTGGTAGCGCGGATTTTTACCGCCTGCGTTTTGGCATTGGCCGCCCTGAGCAGCGCGGACAGGTTCTGAACTGGGTTTTGGGGCGCCCCGATGCCAGAGATGCAGAAAAAATTGCCCAGGTCATGCCCGTTGCCCTGGAAACATTTCTGCTTTTTGCCCGGCAAGGCTTTGCAGAGGCCAACGATTATTTGCGCACGCACAAAGCAAGTGCCTGATTTGGAACTGCGCTTCTGGACACTTGGCGCGGCTTGGGCTATGTATTGAGAACAGTGGATAGCCAGATTCAGGTTGCGGAAATGTTTTCAATAGACAATCTTGTGGTATATCCTGCCCAGGGAGTCGGGCGGATAGAGCGCATCGACCACCAGCAAGTGGGCGGGATTTCCTGCGATTTTTATATTGTCCGCATCCGCGCAAACAATATCACGCTGATGGTTCCCGTAGCCAATGCCGCCAATGTGGGTTTGCGCAGCCTTGTGGATAAGGAATATGCTGCCAGAATCCTCAAAAACCTGCATGGCAATATTGAACAGACTGTGTTCACCGGGCAAAACTGGAACAGGCGCTTCAGGGAATATTCCGAACGCCTTAAAAGCACGGATCTGGCTGTGGTTGCCAATGTCCTGCGCGAGCTTCTGCTCATCGGGCGCGTCAAGGAACTCTCCTTTGGCGAGCGCCGCCTTCTGGAGCAATCCATGAGCCTGGTTTGCGGAGAGCTTGCGGAAGTGCTTGATCTTTCAGCCGATTCCATCCGTGATGAATTGCTTGCGCTCTATACTCCGCGCCTGGAAACAGAAGAGTTTGCGCAAGAAAGTGCGCTGCCTGGCGAAAACTGAAATTTCCTGCCTTTTTTGGCAAATTTTCCTTGCAATCCCTGCCTGCTTGCACTAGCTTTGCTTCGTTATGTGCAGGGCTTAATGCCTTTTGGCACTGGCGCTTTGAGCGTTTGGCCTTGCCCCGGTATTTATTCGCTGTGCATTTTGCTCCTGGCCAAATGCCCCCCAATTTTCGTACAGCCTTGCGCAAGCCTTGATCTTGCGTCTGCTGGAATTTTGTTCAACTCAACCCATCTTTTCTCATGCGCAAAAAGAAAGCCAGCCCCCCGGAACTGCCCAGTGACAGCGTTCTCAGCCTGACTGATCTCAAAACCCACAGTATGCAGGAGCTAATGGAGCTAGCCGAGCAGTACGACATTGAGAACGCAAGCTCCATGCGCAAGCAGGAGCTAATCTTTGCCCTGCTTTCGGCCTGCGCCTCGCAAAACGGCGCAATCTACGGCGATGGCGTACTCGAAATTCTGCCGGACGGCTTTGGCTTTTTGCGCTCCCCCCTGTGCAGCTTCATGCCAGGCCCAGACGACATTTATGTTTCGCCCTCGCAGATCCGGCGCTTCTCCCTGCGCAAAGGGGATGTGGTCTCGGGCCAGATTCGCCCACCCAAGGAGGGCGAACGCTATTTTGCCCTGCTCAAGGTCACGGAAATTGGCTTTGAGCCGCCAGAAAATGCCAAGAATCTTGTTCTTTTTGATAACCTCACGCCAATATATCCCGATCAGCAACTGGTCATGGAAAATGGCGAGAAAAATCTCTCCAACCGCGTAATTGATCTCATGGCCCCTATCGGATGCGGCCAGCGCGGGCTGATTGTTGCCCCGCCGCGCACAGGCAAGACCATCCTGCTCCAGTCCCTGGCCAATGCAATTACGGTGAATAATCCAGACGTCTATCTGATCATTCTGCTCATTGATGAGCGCCCGGAAGAAGTGACCGACATGGAGCGTTCGGTAAAAGGCGCGGAAGTAATCAGTTCCACCTTTGACGAGCCGCCGCAGCGCCATGTCCAGGTTTGCGAAATGGTGCTGGAAAAAGCCAAGCGCCTTGTGGAGCGCAAGCGCGATGTGGTTATCCTGCTCGACAGCATTACCCGTCTGGGCCGCGCCTATAACGCCGTAACCCCGTCTTCAGGGCGTGTACTTTCCGGCGGTCTGGACGCCAATGCCCTGCAAAGGCCCAAGCGCTTTTTTGGCGCGGCCCGCAACATTGAGGAGGGGGGCAGCCTGACGATTATCGCTACTGCGCTGATCGATACCGGCTCGCGCATGGACGAGGTAATTTTTGAAGAATTCAAAGGCACTGGCAATATGGAGATCTACCTTGATCGCCATCTCTCCGAAAAGCGCGTTTTCCCGGCCATTGACATCAACCGCACGGGCACGCGCAAGGAAGATCTGCTCCTGCCAGAGGATGTCCTGAACCGCGTCTGGATTTTGCGCAAGATTCTTGCGCCCATGGCCTCGCTGGACAGCATGGAATTTTTACTGGACAAGATGAAAGGCACCAAGTCCAACAAGGACTTTATGAACGCAATGGGCAAATAGCCAAAAAGGCCCGCAGTGCGGGCCTTTTTTTGATCTCAGGCTTCGTCAGTCACGCATCGGAAAGTCTTTTTGGCCGCGCCACATACCGGGCAGCGCCAGTCATCCGGCAGATCCTCAAATTTTGTACCAGCGGGAATCTTGTGCCTGCGGTCGCCGCGTGCGGGATCATATACATAGCCACAGTTGACAACCTGGCAACGCCACATTTCAGAAGGATCGCTCATAATCTCTCCTTGAGTTTGCGAAGACTCTTGAAACAAATATAGCACAAATCTTTGCAAGCTGGAATGGGCTTTGCCTCAAAAGCAAAAAAATATCTGCTGGCAACGCCAAGGGAGCACAATCGGGGCTTTGCGCTTTGTCTGGCTTTGACTCCCAGACATGTAATCAGTGCTTAAAAAAGCAAAACCAGCGATCCAGCCACGATCAACAGGCCGCCCAGGGCGGTTTTCCAGGTAATGGCCTCCCCAAGAAAAATGGCCGCCAGAATAATGGTAAAGGCAACGCTGAGTTTGTCCAGAGGGGCAACGCGGGAAACATCGGCCAAATCCAGAGCCTTGAAATAAAAAAGCCAGGAAAGGCCAGTTGCAATGGCCGAGAGAAAGAGAAAAAGCAGGGCATGGGCGCTGAGACTGCGAATTTCGCGCACTGCTCCGCCAGCAAAAACCACACCCCAGGTCAGGATAAGGATAAAGCTTACGCGAATGGCCGTAGCCAGATCAGAGTTAATTCCGCGCACACCAAGCTTGCTACAGATAGCCGTTAAAGAGGCAAAAAGCGCGGCGAGCAGGGCGTAAGTCTGCCACATTTTCAAACCCCATGCCGCGAAGCGGCGGCCATATTGCCCTTACGCCGTTTCTTGCCCCAGTTGGTCAGGATCATCCCGGCCACGATCACCAGCATTGCCAGCACCTGAGGCCAGAGCAGGCGCTCAAGGCCCATTAGCACGGCACTGATCGCCGCAATCACTGGCAGCAAATACTGATAAAGCGATGCCAGTTCTGAGCCAATATCCCTGATTCCTGGCTGAACCAGAAAATAGGCCAGGAAAGTCGGCCCAAGAAGAATGAAGCCAATTTCCAGCCAGGGCACGAAGGCTGCTGATTTGAGCAAGGGCATGGACTCAAGGCCAGGCAAGAGGCAAAGGCCGGGAATTGCGGCAAAAAGAAAGACCCAGCGCAAAAGGGAGAGCGGGCTGTATTTGTGGCTTGGCCCTTCAAGAATGACCAGATAAAAGGCAAAGCAGATTGTGGAAAGCACAGCCAGGAAATCGCCCAAAAAATTGTTGCTTGCCCCGCTATCCTCCCCGCCTCCGGCCACAATCACTATGACCGCTCCGGCGAAGGATAGCAGTACGCCAAGATATTCGAGCAAGGCAGGGCGCTGCCGCTCAAAGAGGATGCCCATGAGAATCACAAACATGGGCGGAAGGGTCATGATAATGGAAATATCAATGGCGCTGCCATAGCGCAGAGAGAGAACAAAGAGATAGATAAAGGCAAAAAGGCCAACAGCCCCGCCAAGAATGATCCTCAGCCAGTCGCCGCGCTCAATGCGCTGGCAAGGGAAGAAAAGCGCGGCAAACCAGAAAAGCAGGCAGCCGCCCACAAGGCGCACGGCAGAAACGCCCTCGGCGCTCATCCACTCGGGAATCAGCGCCTTGGTCACTGCCACATTCACGCCCCAGAAGATTGTTGCCAGGAGCATGCAGCCATTGCCGAGGAGAAAAGATGCCATGCCGGAGCTTACGGGCTTGCTGGCCTTTGTGGGCGTAGTTTGGGTGCTGCGCTGCGGGTTTGTGTCTAGATTTGGCATAAGGTCAAAGCCCTATGTTGCGTAATGATGGACAACTTGAAAGATGCTTAAACCGAAAAGCACATTCTTTCAATATGAACCGGCAAAACATTGCCTCCCGCGGTAAATCGGGATATATGAAGCAGGCACGGTTGCCTTTCTTTTTCCAAAGTCTGCGCTTGGCGTAGCGCAAACCAAAAGGAAGGCAAGCCATGAGAAGAGTTCTTTTGGCTCTGCTTATCGCTGCGGCTGCGGTGCTTATCCTGGCGTTTGACGCCAGATAAGAGTTGACCCCAGCCCATTGACGGTGGGCTGGGTCATAAAGTTAACCCTCTAATGGCAACCGTGCGGGGCGCTTCGCGACCGAAGGCAACGCGAAGCGTTGTCCCCGTTGGCGAATGTAATGAGCCGTACGGGGATCGACAGCAACGATGCCAACCCCGGTTACTGTTAGCGCAGCGACCGGGGTTTCCTTTTGGATAAGTATTTAACTTTGGTTTGGCAAGAGTAATTGTTATGGGTGTTGGCTAAATCATGTCCTTTATTGACTACTTTCAACTGCTCTACCGTAGATTGCCTGTAAGGGCAAATCGGGCTATATGAAGCAGGCACGGTTGCCTTTCTTTTTCCAAAGTCTGCGCCTGGCGTAGCGCAAACCAAAAGGATGGCAAGCCATGAGAAGAGTTCTTTTGGCTCTGCTTATCGCTACGGCTGCGGTGCTTATCCTGGCGTTTGACGCCAGATAAGAGTTGACCCCAGCCCATTGACGGTGGGCTGGGTCATAAAGTTAACCCTCTAATGGCAACCGTGCGGGGCGCGAAAAGCGCTACGCGACCGAAGGCAACGCGAAGCGTTGTCCCCGTAGGCGAATGTAATGAGCCGTACGGGGATCGACAGCAACGATGCCGACCCCGGTTTCTGTTCATAGCAGCAACCGGGGTTTCCTTTTAGATAAGTCTTTGACGGTAGTTTGGCAAGAGTAATTGTAAGGGGGACTTGCGTCCCCCTTGGTGTTGGTGTTTGCTCCGGCGCGAGGCCGGAGGTCTTTCAGGCTTTGGGCCTAGAAAGAGTAGATGAAGCTGGCGTTGATGTTCCAGGCATCCTTGGTCTGAGGAATGCTCTTGCCTTCCTTGTGCGGCGCGCCCCAGGCAGAGGTGCTGGTGTCGAGCCAGAGGGCCACATAGGCGGCATCAACGTAGATCTGGAAGTTCTCATACATCTTGTAGGTGCTGGTGAGGCCAAACTCCAGGGCGCTGTCGCCAGTGGTCAGGTACATACCTTCGCGGCCAATGGAGGCAGCATTTTTAATGGCATCGGTAACACCAACAAGTGTGCTACCGTTAGCCCAGAGTCCATTGGTGGAAAGCTTCTTGGCCATGGTGGTGGAGTTGGTGCCGCCGATGTAGTTGACGCGCAGGGTGTGCTTGAGGTTCTCAACAAAGCTCATGTTCTTCAAGCGGGCGCCAACACCCCAGGTGCCAACCATGGAGCCGTTGGAGCCGGAGATCACGGCTTCGCGGGCAATCCAGGGGTTGCCGGTGAAGGCATAGGGCGAGAAGTCATTGCCAGAGTTGCCGCCGCCGATGAGGGGCATACGCTCGGAGCCGTCAGCCGGGTTGCTGTCATCACCGGAGCCGTACCATGCATAGATGCCAGGGGTGGCCCAGTCCATCTTGTACTCGGCCAAAAGGCTCATCAGATAGCCCTGGCGGTTCAGGCGGCCATCGTCATTCCAGGTGGAGGAACCATAGACAAAGTCCCAGGCCAGGCGGAAGGGATCCCACATGGTCACTTCGCCGGTGATCCCGCCCCACCAAGCGTCTCCATACTGGTTCAGACGACGGGTGGCAACATTGTTAGCCGAGGTGCCATCCCTGTGCATGGCGCCGGCAACCGGGAACATACCGGCCATGGTTCTCTTATAGGCGGTAGTAGTGTAGTCTGTAAAAGCTTTGGCGCCATAAAACGTTTGAGTCTGCGAACCATCATTCTTGAAAGTATTCGGGCCAGTGGCGGCATAAATGCCCCAGGGCGTAACCTTGGCGCCGTCAAAGGTCATAGGCACGAGCAGGCCAAAGATGTCCATGTTGTCCATGTAGCCATCGCGGGTGGTATTACCGCTCAAATTCTTGCCTGCAAAGTTGTCATTGTAGGGGCGCGCCCAGAAAGCGGTTACGCCGAGCATCTCATTAATCTTGGCGTTGGCGCTGATTCCGGCCACGTCTTCATTGAGCACAAAGCCGCCATTGGTGGTGAAGCTGGGCACTGCCAGGCCCTGGATACCCATGCGCACCTTGACATCGGTCTCAGGGATCATCCAGTCCACATAGGCATTCTTGAGGCCCACTACGTTGGTGGCATCAGCGCCCAAGGCGCCACCGGTCTTGGCCTGACCCCAGGTGTCGTTGATTTCAAAGTAGACTGTGCCGGAGAGGTTTTCGGAAGCTACGGCATCCAGCTTCAGGCGCACGCGCTGTTTGGGAAGAAAAGCATCTTGACCATCATAGCCAGGTTTCTGATGCCCGTTGTACTTGCCCTGGAAAGTGCCATTCTGGCCATAGTCAAAAGACATGAGCCAGTAGCCCGAGGCCTTGAAATCAATGGCGCTGGCGCCAGTGGCCACGCCAAAGACCAAGCCCGCGGCGAGAAGAAGCGTCGCAATCCTTTTCATTTTACCTTCCTTTGTTTGCCTGTTCATCAGAACAGAGACAATTTGCCTCTTGCGAGGCGGTTTGCGCCCTCAGGCTGGCCTTGCTGGTTTGCGGCCTGGCTTTTGGGCTTTCCCCTATCTCCTGCCCTGGGGCTTTCGCCTTTGGGCCTGGGAGCTTTTTGCTGCGCCCTGGATTTGCCCCTGGCCTTGCGGCAAAGCTGGTTTGCGACTTTGCTGCTTTTCGGCTTTACCACTTCACCTGTGGGCCAGTTCTGGCGCGTTGCGGCTTTTCAGGCTGGTTAGGCCCTGGGCTGGTTAAACCCTTGGGCTGGTCAGGCCCGTTTGCTGCGTTATGCCCTATCCTTCGAGAGGGAGATTAAGGCATATTTTTAGCCATTGCAAGTCTTTTCGTGCAAATTTTTTTACCGATTAGGGCATTTTTTAGAGGAATTATAAAATTATCCTATGATTTCAAATAGATTGACTATCAGCTATGCGAAAAATTTTTTTACTCTGGCTTATCCACTTTTTGCTGCCTGTCGCAAGCAGGGAAAACAGCGGAACGCAGATCATGAACGATAGTCGGCATTAAGGCTTACGTATTCATGACCAAGGTCGGAAGAAAGCATGGTATAAGAGCCAGGGCCTTGGCCAAGGCTGATGGCTATCTGCACCTCTTTGGCCTTGAGCATGGCTGCAAGCTCAGCCTCACGTTCAGCATTGACGGGCTGGCCCTGGCGGAAGCGCTCAATGCCGCAGAGGCTCAGGCTGACTTCGGCAGGGTCAAAGACTGCCCCGCTATAGCCAAGGGCGTTGATTATGCGCCCCCAGTTGGCATCACCGCCATAGATGGCGGTCTTGACCAGGGGGGAGGCGGCAATGGCGCGGGCGGCAATTTTCGCTGTGGCGTCATCGGAAGCGCCTGTTACGCTAATGGCGATTACATGGGCAGAGCCTTCGCCATCGGCAACCAACATTCGCGCCACATCTTTAAGAATTGCAGTCAGGGCTTCTTCCAGAAGGGCAAGGTCAGCCTTAGAGGCCACAGTAACGCCAGAAGCTCCGTTAGCCAGACCAAGGATTGTGTCGTTGGTGGAGGTATCGCCATCCACGCTCACGCGGTTGAAGCTTTGCTCCACAGCGCGCTTAAAGATGCCCTGCCAGGCTTCACGCTCAAGGGCGGCATCGCTAAGGGCCACGCAAAGCATGGTGGCCATGTTCGGGCAGATCATGCCCGCGCCCTTGGCCATGACCGTAAGGCGCACAGAGCCGCCAGACAGGGCGAGATCGCGCATGGCAAATTTGGGAAAGGCATCGGTGGTCATAAAGGCGCGGGTAAAGCCCTCGGCATCGCGCCTGCCCAGGCTTGAGCGCAGTTCAGGCAGAGCCTTGCGCAAGTTCTCAAGCTTGAGCTGCTCGCCAATGACCCCGGTGGAAATGGGCACAACCTGCCCTGGCTCTATATCCAGAAGTTCAGCCACAAGACGCTGGCTTTCGCGGGCTTTTGCCAGGCCCTCCTGGCCGGTGCAGGAATTGGCCTGCCCGGAATTGGCTACAACGGCGCGAACCGGCCTGGCCGAGGCCAGAATCTCGCGGCCAATCTGCACCGGGGCGGCGCAAAAGCGGTTGGTGGTGAACATGGCCGCAAAGGTGGCCGGAAGCTCAGAAAAAATCAGGCCAAGATCAGCACGGCCAGCTTTGCGAAAAGCAGCCTCAGCCGTTGCGGCAAGAAAGCCCCGGGGAAGATCATTGCGCATCTTAAAACTCCAGGCTGCCCGGGGTGCGCGGGAAGGGAATGACATCGCGAATATTGCCAATGCCAGTTAGGAGCATCAAAAGACGCTCAAAGCCAAGGCCAAAACCGGCATGGGGCACGCTGCCATAGCGGCGCAATTCGAGATACCACCAATAATCCTGCTCACTCAGGCCAAGCTCGGCCATGCGGGAAGTGAGCAGATCAAGACGCTCCTCGCGCTGGGAGCCGCCAATAAGCTCGCCAATGCGCGGCACAAGCATATCCATTGCGGCTACGGTTTCGCCATCTTCATTGGCGCGCATATAGAACGCCTTAATTTCGCGGGGGTAGTCATAGACAATGACCGGGCGCTGGAAGTGGCTCTCGGCCAGGAAGCGCTCATGCTCGGTTTGGAGATCCATGCCAAAGCTTACAGGAAAGGCAAAGTTTGCCCCGCTCTCTTCGAGGATGCGCACAGCCTCGGCATAGGGAATACGCGCAAAGGGATGGGCAATGATGCCCTTGAGGCGCTCAAGCAGGCCGGGATCGACAAATTTGTCAAAGAGGGCGAGATCCTCGCTACAGCGGTTCAAGACGTGCTCAATGACATGGCGGGTTAAGCTTTCACCCAGTTCCATAAGGTCTTCAAGCTCAGCAAAGGCAAATTCCGGCTCAACCATCCAGAACTCAGCGGCATGGCGCGGGGTGTTGGAATTTTCGGCGCGGAAAGTCGGCCCAAAGCTGTAAACGCGCCCAAGGCCAAGGGCCAGGGCCTCAAGCTCAAGCTGGCCAGAAACAGTGAGATTGCAGACGCGGCTGAAAAAATCCTCGCCCTCTTTGCCCTTGGGCAAGGTGGTTACGCGAAACATCTCGCCCGCGCCCTCGCAGTCCGAGCCTGTGAGGATGGGCGTATGCACCCAGGCAAAATGCCGTGAACGGAAAAAATCGTGAATGGCAAAGCCAGCTTCGGAGCGGATGCGAAAGGCCGCGCCGTATTTGTTGGTGCGCGGGCGCAGATGGGCAATGCCGCGCAAAAATTCATCGGAATGGCGCTTTTTCTGGAGTGGGAAGCTCTCGGGGTCGGCCAGGCCAAAAAGCTCGATTGCGCTGGCCTTGAGTTCCCATTTCTGGCCCTTGCCAGGCGAGGGCACAAGCTCGCCGCGCACGCTCAGCGCCGCGCCCGTGCTGGCGCAACCCAGGCTTGCAAAAGCCTCGGTACCCTCGTCCACCAAACATTGAAGATTGCCAAGGCAGGAGCCGTCATTCAGTTCAAGAAAGCAGAAGCCCTTGGCATCGCGGCGGGTTCTCAGCCAGCCGCAAACCTGAATCTGGGAGCGGGGCTTCTCGGAACGCAGGGCATCGACAATCAGGGTATGCTGCACTGTGGCCTCCAAAGGCTTATTCTCGGCTAAACGGCCTAACGGCAAGAAATATCCTTTTGAGCCGCAAAGCTCAAGGGCGGAAAACAAAAGCAAGAGCGCCCTTGCGGGCGCTCTTTTGCGGCAAAAGGAAGTCTGGGCTACTCCTCGCTCTCCCACTTGATGAAGCCAGGCTGGACATTGGCCATGGCGTTGACGATCAGTTCCACAAGGCCGCCATAGGCAAAGCTATTTTTGGCATAGAGATCGTTATGCTCCAGAATCTCGCGGATCTGGCCCTTGCAGTTGGAGCAGGGGGCGCAGATATACTTCTTGGTCTCCGGGCCAAGGCAATCCTTGAAAGCCTCGGCAATCTGCTGCATCTTTTTGCGCCCGGAGATATTGCCGCGCCATTGCTCAATATTGTTGCGGGTCATGATCGCATAGCCTGAGCCGCCGCCACAGCAATAGTTATTCACGCCATTGCAGGGCATTTCGCGGAACTTGGGCGCAATCTTGTGCAGAATCTCGCGCTGGGGTTTGACGATGCCCATGAGCCGAACCACGTTGCAGGGGTCATGCAGGGTAACCGGGAAGTCGTTGCGCGAGGGATCAAGCTTGAGCCTGCCACCGATGACGATGTCGCGCAGGGTTACATAGCAGCTTTCGCGCGGAATGGACAACTCATAGGGCACAACGCGGTCGGCAATGACGGTAAGGGCCTTGTGGGCATGGCCGCACTCGCCCATGACGATTTTCTTGACGCCAAGCTCGCGGGCGGCAGTCATGTGGTCAAGGGCGATGCGCGCAAGCTGGGCATCATCGTAAAAGACGCCGTAATTTACGCCGTCATAGGCCACGGCCTTGCTGGAAAGCGTCCAGGAAAGGCCAGCTTCCTGGAAAATAAGCGAAAAGGCGGCGATATTTTCCGGCCAGGCCATGATTTCGCCTGCATTGTGCAGCAGAAGGATATCCGCGCCCTTGACATCAAAGGGGGTCTGGATACCAACGCCCGTGATCTCCGAATAATCCTCGTCAATGAACTCCACATTCTCTTTGACCACTTCCGGGGTCATGCCGGTAGATGAGCCAACCTTAAGCTGGTTCATTGTGCCCTTGTCGTGCAGTTCGCGGGGATGGATGCCAAGTTCCTGGCTGAAAAGCTTGCGGATTTCGCGGGCAATCAGGCCGTTATCCACACCGATTGGGCAAGTCTGGGCGCAACGGCGGCAAAGGTTGCAGCGGTATGCCAGTTCGCCAAGGCGGACAATGGTTTTCCAGTTAAGGTTGGCATCGCCATAGCGCCACTTGGCCAGAGGCTCTTTTTTGATATATTGTTTATAAATGCGCCGGAAAACTTCGGAGCGGAAGTTGGGGCGGTACATTTCGTTCTCGCCGCTCATTTCCCAGAGGTGGCAGGCGGCGGAACAGGAGTTGCACTGCACGCAGTTATCCATGCTGCTTTCAAGCATGGGCAGGCAAGTCCAGTTATTCTCGGTGGAGAAGAGCTTGCGCATTCCCTCAAGGAAGCGGTTGACCAGTTCTTCCTCCTCCTCGGGGGTTTTGGGATTGGGGATATTCAGCACGGTCAGATCATCAAGAATACAGGCCGTGCTTTCTTTCTGCTCCTCGGTAAAGGGCTTCCAGGGCATCTTTTTCATGTCCAGAAGCACATCGGGAATGTCATTCAGATCTATGCTAATCATCTGCCCTTCGGCATTAGATACAGCGTCAAGGGTAAGATTTTCTTTCATCTTGCAAGCCTCCGGCATCTTTGGGGATGCCTGTTCTGAAAAAAGCTATTCCTGGCTGATATTTTCAACAGCTATTCAATTCTACAGCTATTCTTTGGGCGCTGCCGGGTTTGTCGTGGCCACATCCACCCAGGTTTTCTTGCCGTCACCGGCAATATGCGGCGCGGCCCAGGTGGGCTTGAACTGAAGCATCTCGTCAATGAGCTTCTTGTTGCGGTCGCTGTAAACCGTGGCTTCGTCCCCCCAGCGGATGTCGTGATAGAGGAAATACTTCATGAGCAGGTGGCCCATGTTGGTCACGGGAATCCAGATCAGGACAAAGAAGCCTGCAAGCATATTAAGCACGAACCAGGAACTGCCAAGGGGCTGAAAATTGAACGTGAGCAGATTGTAAACGAAATTGCGGGCAATTTCGTAGTAGGAGGGATTGAATGTCCAGGCGGCCAGGGTGAGCAGGCCAAAGAGGACAAAGGAGAGCAGGTTGAGATACTGCTCTTTTTTGGTATAGATGCGAAGGCCAGGATCATTTCGGCGGCGGATGATCAGGGCAATGCCGCCGCAGGCGATGCCAAAGGCGCCAATGAGCGAAACGGCGTTGATTACGTTGCCGATAAAGAGCATGAAGCCATTTTCAGGGCTGACACCGCAGATTTGCAGAATAACGGCAAAGAGCAGAATGATTGTTCCGCCCATGAGCATATAGAGGCCGAAATGGAAAGGATAGGTGCGAATCCAGAGGGGCTGGTTATTCTCGTAAGTTGAGTGCAGGCAAAGCACTTCAACAAGAATACCCTTGAGGTCACACCAGTGATCAACGTGGCGCGGCTTGGTCCACCAATTACTTTCCTCCATGTAGCTGCCGCCATAGGCTTCCTTTTTCGGGCCTTCGTGGGGCACGGGATAAAGTTCCCAGCGCACATGCAAGGGGCTTGCCTTGAGGTATTTCAGGATATTCATGATCCCGAGGTAGAAAAAGCCCAGAATGGCCAGATAGGCCAGAATGTAGAAAAGTGGATACATGCTTCCCCCCAATTAAGTCTTGATGCCAGGCGCGGCCAGCCCGAAGCAGGCAACCGATGCCATCGGGCCAGAGCGCTCTCTTGCCGCAAACGCGGAAAAACGCGGCTTTCCGGCTGGCCGAAAACCTTAACCCATATTTGGAAAATTGCAAAGCGCTCTGTGCGCTGATGGGCAAAAATTCAGCGGCTAAGGGCCGAATATGCGTAAAGGCTAAGGCCAAAATTCAAAAGGCCGCCCCGCTTGCGCCTGGGCGGCCCTTAATAGCTGAATTAGGAATGGCTGAATTAAGCCAAATCGACAAGCACCGGGTTTTCCTCAAGTTCTTCCAGGAACTTGTCCGGGCGCTCTTTCTGTTCCGGAACCTCAATTTCACCATTGACATATTCGCGGTAGCCAGTGCCGGCCGGAATCAGGCGGCCAACAATCACATTTTCCTTGAGGCCACGCAGATAGTCCATCTTGCCCTTGAGCGAGGCTTCGGTGAGAACCTTGGTGGTCTCCTGGAAAGAGGCAGCTGAGATAAAGGAAGAGGTAGTCAGGGACGCCTGGGTAATCCCAAGCACCAGCGGCTCGGCGGTGGCTGGCTGACGGCCCTCGGCAATGGCCTTCTGGTTCTCAAGGCGAAATTCGGCCTTGTCCACCTGCTCGCCCACAAGGAAGCTTGTGCCGCCAGAATCGAGGATGGTGACCTTTTTGAGCATCTGGCGGACAATGACTTCAATGTGCTTATCGTCAATGCCCACGCCCTGGAAGCGGTAAACTTCCTGAATTTCATCCACAAGATAGCGGGCGAGGTACTTCTCGCCACGAGTACGCAGAATATCGTGCAGTTCGGGATAGCCCTCGGTGAGCGCATCCCCGGCCTCGACAAAGTCACCATCGGAAACAGTAATATGCTTGCCCTTCGGCACAAGATATTCCCTGGTCTCGCCAATTTCGGGCTTGACCACCAGCTTGCGCTTGCCCTTGGACTCGCCCTCGTAGGTCACTGTGCCTGCGATTTCGGAGACAACAGCAATATCCTTGGGCTTGCGCACTTCAAAAAGCTCGGCCACACGGGGCAGGCCGCCGACAATATCCTTGGTCTTGGAAGTCTCGCGCGGCTTGCGGGCGATGATGTCGCCGGCCTGAATGTTCTGGCCATCCTTGACCATGAGGATTGAGCCTACAGGCAGACTATAGATTTCACGCGCATTGCCATGACTGCGCATCTTGACGTTGCCCTGGGCGTCACAGATTGAAATGGAGGGCCGGAAATTGGTTGTACGGTATTCCATGATCGTCATGGAAACCTGGCGCGTGACATCATCAACCTTTTCCTGAACGGTCTTGCCGTCAATGATGTCGGCAAAACGCACAACGCCCTCTTCCTCAGCCACAAAAGGCTCATTGAAGGGGTCCCATTCCGCAAGGGTTGCACCCTTGGCAACTTCCTGGCCGTCATGGACAAGCAGGCGGGCGCCATTGGGCAGAATGTACTTTTCGCGCTCGCGCCCCTGGGCATCGACAATGGTCAGCTGGCCGCTCTTGCCAAGCACAAGCTGCGCCCCATCGCGGTTGGTCACGGCGCGGACGCGGTTGAGGATCACACGCCCGGCGTGTTGGGCCTCGAACTTGTTTTTCTCAATGGTGCTTGAGGCCGTGCCGCCGATGTGGAATGTGCGCATGGTCAGCTGGGTACCAGGCTCGCCAATGGACTGGGCGGCAATGATGCCCACAGTTTCGCCAGTGTTCACCAGGTGGCCACGGGCCAGATCGCGCCCATAGCAGAGGGCGCATATTCCCCTCTCCGACTGGCAGGTCAGCGGGGAGCGCACGGTTACAGAGGGAACGCTCTTTTCTTCCAGGGTACGGGCCACTTTTTCATCAATGAGCGTATTTTCGGGGAAGAGCACCTTGGCTGGATCGTCCGGATCCATGACCGGGTAAAGCAGAACACGCCCGATCACACGCTCGGACATGGGGGTCTTGATGTCGCCGCCATCCATGAGGGCGCTTATTTCAATGCCGTCCACCGTGCCGCAGTCATGCTCGGAAACGATCACATCCTGCACCACATCCACAAGGCGGCGCGTAAGATAGCCGGAGTTTGCGGTCTTGAGCGCGGTATCGGCCAGGCCCTTGCGTGCGCCGTGGGTGGAAGTGAAATACTGCAAGACCGAAAGCCCCTCGCGGAAAGAGGAGGTGATCGGCGTTTCAATGATTTCGCCGGAGGGCTTGGCCATGAGGCCGCGCATACCGGCAAGCTGGCGCATCTGATCCTGGTTTCCGCGGGCGCCGGAGTTGGACATCATAAAGATGGGGTTGAAGCTCTGGTTCTGAATCTTCTCGCCAGTTTTGGGATCAACAACAATATCGTGGGAAATCTCGCGGGTCATCTCGGCTGAAACATCCTGGGTAGCCTTGGTCCAGACATCCACAACCTTGTTGTATTTTTCGGTGCGCGTAATGATACCATCGCGGTACTGGCGCTCAATATCGTCCACCTCGGCCTGAGAGCGCTCGAGAATGGCCTTTTTCTTCTCGGGAATGGTCAAATCCTTTACGCCAATGGTCACGCCAGCGCGAGTTGCAAACTCGTAGCCAAGATCCTTGAGCTTATCGCAAAGAATTACCGTGGACTTGATGCCGCACTGGCGGTAAGCCGCGCCCACAAGGCGGGCAATGGCCTTCTTGGTCAGAACAGTGTTCACCGTTTCAAAGGGCAACTCTTTGGGCAGGATGCCAGCCACAAGCACACGGCCGGGCGTGGTATCGTAAAGCTTGCCATCGGGCATACGCACCTTGATTTTGGCGTGCAGGGAAACGCGCCCGGAATCGTAGGCGCTCTCCACCTCCCAGGGAGCGCAGAAAGTCATGCCCTCGCCCGGCTCAAAGCTGCGCTCCACAGTCATGTAATAGAGGCCAAGAACAATATCCTGGCTAGGCACGATGACCGGGCCGCCGTTGGCCGGGGAAAGAATGTTGTTGGTGCTCATCATCAGCACGCGACATTCAATCTGGGCCTCTACAGAAAGCGGAATATGCACAGCCATCTGGTCGCCGTCAAAGTCGGCATTGTAGGCCGCGCAAACCAGCGGATGCAGACGGATGGCCTTGCCCTCCACAAGCAGCGGCTCAAAAGCCTGGATGCCCAGACGGTGCAGGGTTGGCGCACGGTTGAGCAGAATGGGGTATTCCTTGACAACATCGGAAAGAATATCCCAGACAACCAGTTCTTCACGCTCAACCATCTTTTTGGCGCTCTTGATGGTTGAGGCTAAGCCGCGTTTTTCAAGCTCGGAGTAGATAAAGGGCTTGAACAGTTCCAGGGCCATTTTCTTGGGCAGGCCGCACTGGTGCAGCTTGAGATAGGGGCCAACGGTAATAACCGAACGACCGGAATAGTCCACGCGCTTGCCAAGCAGGTTCTGGCGGAAGCGGCCCTGCTTGCCCTTGATCATGTCCGAAAGGGACTTGAGCGGGCGCCCGTTGGTTCCGGCAATGGCGCGGCCACGGCGTCCGTTGTCAAAGAGGGCGTCCACTGCCTCCTGAAGCATCCGCTTTTCGTTGCGGATGATGATTTCCGGCGCGCCAAGCTCCATGAGCCTTTTCAGGCGGTTATTGCGGTTGATTACGCGGCGGTAAAGGTCATTCAAATCTGAAGTGGCAAAACGGCCGCCATCTAGAGGAACAAGGGGGCGCAATTCCGGCGGAATTACCGGAATGACCTCCATGATCATCCATTCCGGCTTGTTCTGGGAATCGAGAAAAGCCTCAACAATTTTAAGGCGCTTGGTCAGCTTTTTCTTCTTGGTCTGGCTTTTGGTGGCCTCGGACTCCTCGCGCAGTTCCTGGCGCAGCTTCTCAAGGTCAAGCTCCTCCAGGAGCGCGCGCACCGCTTCCGCGCCCATGCCAACCTTGAGCACCTCGTCGCTGCCGTAGTGATCAAGAATTTGCAGATACTGCTCCTCGGAGATGACCTGCTTTTTCTGCAGATTGGTCTGGCCGGGATCGAGGACAACATAGGAATCAAAATAAAGGACTTTCTCAAGATCGGCCATGGTCATATCGAGAAGCGTGCCAATCTTGGAAGGCAGGGTTTTCAAAAACCAGATATGCGCGACGGGCGCGGCAAGCTCTATGTGGCCCATGCGCTCGCGGCGCACCTTGGAGGCAATGACCTCCACGCCGCATTTTTCGCAGACTATGCCCCTGTGCTTCATGCGCTTGTATTTGCCGCAGTTGCACTCGTAGTCCTTGACCGGGCCAAAGATTTTGGCGCAGAAAAGACCATCCCGCTCCGGCTTGAAAGTGCGGTAGTTAATGGTTTCCGGCTTTTTAACCTCGCCATAGGACCATTCGCGAATGGACTCGGGCGAGGCAATGGAAATCTGAATCGCCTTCAGGTTGCGGATATTGGCAACATTGCTGGTGCTTGCGCGTGCTGTAAACAGGTCATCCAAGCTCATATATCGTTACCTTGCGTTGAAAGTGCCAGGGATTTTATGCCAACAAACTCTATTCGCCGCCCGCGCCTTCTTCCAGGCTCAGGTAGCCTGTGCGCTTGGGCTTCTTCTTGCCTTCCTCCTGGTGGAGATTGACATCAAGGCCAAGGCTCATAAGCTCTTTAACAAGGACGTTGAAAGATTCGGGAAGCCCGGCCTCAAGGAAGTTCTCGCCCTTGACGATCTTCTCGTACATCTTCACGCGCCCGGCCACATCATCACTCTTGACAGTAAGAAATTCCTGCAAGAGATAAGCCGCGCCATAAGCCTCAAGCGCCCAGACTTCCATTTCGCCCAGGCGCTGGCCGCCAAACTGGGCCTTGCCGCCAAGGGGCTGCTGCGTGACCAGGGAATATGGACCAGTAGAGCGGGCATGAATTTTCTCGTCCACAAGGTGGTGAAGCTTGAGGATATACATTACGCCAGTGGTGACGCGGTTTTTGAACGGCTCACCAGTGCGCCCGTCATAGAGTACGGTTTTGCCGTCGTTATCGAGACCCGCCTTCTCAAGCCAGCCCCAGATTTCCTCCTCGCTTGCGCTGTCAAAGACCGGGGTGCGTGTGGCAATACCCTTGCGCAGCTTGCGCACAGAGTCGGCAAATTCCTCATCGCTCATGCCATCCACAAGGGCGCTGACCTCCGGGGAATTGAAGACTTCCTTAACTTCCTTGCGCGTTTGTTTGAGCGCCGCGCCGGAGTCAATGAGATCGGCAAGCTGGCGGCCAAGCTCCTTGGCACCCCAGCCAAGATGCGTCTCCATAATCTGGCCGATATTCATGCGCGAAGGCACGCCAAGGGGATTCAAGACAATGTCCACCGGGCGGCCATCGGCAAAGAAAGGCATATCCTCCTCGGGCAGTATGCAGGAGACAACGCCCTTGTTGCCGTGGCGGCCAGCCATTTTATCGCCAACAGAGAGCTTGCGCTTGATGGCAATATAGACCTTGACCATCTTGATCACGCCAGGGGGCAGATCATCCCCCTCGGTGACTTTCTCGCGCTTGGCATCATAAATATTGTGCAGATAGGCCACTTCAAGATCGTAAGCCTTGAGCAACTTGGCAACTTCATCGTTGACTTCCCTGCTCTTGAAGAGTCCGGCAAGTTTTTTGACCGGCAAAAGCTCAAGCTGGGCTTCGGTAAGCGCGGCGCCAGCCTCGATCAGCACCTCGCCTTTCTTTTTCCCTGGCACAGAAGCGGCTATCTGCTTGCCAAGGACAAAGGGGGCGATTTTTGCGCGGGTGCGATCGCCAAGGGCGCGAATGTGATCCGCCTCTTTCTGATCCAGAACCGCGCTGTCGTGGGCCTCGATGGCCAGGGTGCGCTCGTCTTTCTCGCCTGAGCGGCGGTTGAAGACCTTGACATCAATGATCGTGCCCTCAACTCCTGGCGGAACTTTGAGGGAAGTATTTTTCACATCGCGGGCTTTCTCGCCAAAGATGGCGCGGAGCAGCTTTTCTTCGGGGGTAAGCTGGGTTTCGCCCTTGGGCGTGATTTTGCCCACAAGAATATCATCCGGCTTGACCGGGGCGCCAATGCGGATGATCCCGCTTTCGTCCAGGTTGCGGAGCATATCCTCGCTGACATTGGGAATATCGCGGGTGATTTCCTCCGGGCCAAGCTTGGTGTCGCGGGCAACAACTTCAAATTCCTCAATGTGGATTGAGGTAAAGGTATCCTCGCGCACGGCGCGTTCGGAAATCAGGATTGAGTCCTCATAGTTGTAGCCGCACCAGGGCATAAAGGCGACAACAAGGTTCTTGCCCAGGGCAAGTTGGCCGTCATCAATGCCCGGGCCATCGGCAAGGATCTCGCCCTTGCGCACAATCTGGCCAGGACGGCAGGTGGGCTTTTGCCCAAAGCAGGAATTCTGGTTGGACTTGTGATATTTTAAGAGGTCATAGGCCCTAACACCGCCGGACTTGGGATAGATGTCGCCCTCATAGGCAACGACAATTCTGTCGGCATCGGCATATTCAACGCGCCCGTCAGCCTCGGCCACAATGCAGGCCCCGGAATCGCGGGCTACATCTGTCTCCATGCCTGTGCCCACAAGCGGCCTTTCCGAGCGCAGAAGCGGCACGGCCTGGCGCTGCATATTCGAGCCCATGAGCGCACGGTTGGCGTCATCATGCTCAAGGAATGGGATTAAGGCGGCAGAAATTGAAACCATCTGGCTTGGGGAAATATCCATCAGGGTTACTTCGTCCCTGTGGCGCATTTCCACTTCGCCTTTGACGCGCACAGTAACATATTCATCAAGAAGCCTGCCCTCGGCATCGAGACGAGCGTCGGCCTGGGCCACTACCTGATCGCCCTCACGCGAGGCATCAAGGTGCATGACCTCGTCTGTTACCTGGCAGTTGCGCACCACGCGGTAAGGCGTTTCAATAAAGCCAAAATCATTGACCTTGGCATGGGTGGTTAAGGAAACAATCAGGCCGATATTTGGCCCTTCCGGGGTTTCAATGGGGCAGATGCGCCCATAGTGCGAGGTATGCACATCGCGCACCTCAAAGCCTGCGCGCTCGCGGGTAAGGCCGCCTGGCCCAAGGGCCGAAAGCCTGCGCTTGTGGGTTACTTCCGAAAGGGAGTTGGTCTGATCCATGAACTGCGAAAGCTGGGAAGTGCCAAAAAATTCCTTGAGCACTGCGGCCACGGGCTTGGGATTGATCAGGTCATGGGGCATGAGCGTAGAAATTTCCTGCAGGCTCATGCGCTCCTTGATGGCCCGCTCCATGCGCACAAGGCCGATGCGGTACTGGTTTTCCACAAGCTCGCCCACAAGGCGCACACGGCGGTTGCCAAGATGATCGATGTCGTCCGCCGGGCCGTGGCTGTCTTTTAGCTGAACGAGAACCTTGATCGCCGTCAGAATATCCTCGTTACTCAATGTGCGCAGATCCGCAGATTCCTGAAGCCCCAGGCGCTGGTTAAGCTTGTAGCGGCCAACAGGGGAAAGGTCATAGTAATCCGGGTTGCGGAAAAGATTGTCAAAGAAGCTGGCCGCAATCTCGGGAGTAGGCGGGGAGCTTGGGCGCAGGCGGCGGTAAATTTCCTCCTGGGCCTTTTGCTGATCCGGGATGCGATCCTGGGCCAGGGTGTCGCGAATGGAAGAAGATGTATCTGTGCCTCTGGTATGCAGAACAGCAATACGCTGGATACCCTCCTCGCGCAGGCGCTCCAAAAGGCCGGAGCTTATTTCATCAGCCGCTTCGGCCAGCACCTCATTGGTCTTTGGATTGACCACATCCTCAGCCAGGAACATTCCCTCAAGCAAATCCGGGCGCGCTGCAATGGCGTGGATGCCAGCATCGCAGATTTGCTTCCAGGCCCGCTTGGTAATTGGCTTGCCTGCCTTGGCGAGAATCGCGCCGTCTGGGGAAGTGATGTCCTCGTAAGCGCTATCCTTGCGGTAAAGATCCTTTTGCACTTCCCAGAGTAAGCGACCGTCCGGCTCAAGCTGGTAATGCTCGCGATTGTAGAAATAATCGAGGATCTGCTCCTTGCTCATGCCCATTGCCTTAAAGAGGATAGTGGCGGGCATCTTGCGCCTGCGGTCAATGCGCACATAGAGAATGTCTTTGTGGTCAAAGTCAAAATCAAGCCAGGAGCCGCGCATGGGAATAATCCGGCAGGAATAGAGAACCTTGCGGCTGGGATGGGTTTTGCCGCTGTCGTGTTCAAATATAATGCCGGGCGAGCGCTGAAGCTGATTTACGATAACGCGCTCTGTGCCGTTGATGATAAAGGTGCCTTTTTCAGTCATCAGCGGTAGGGTACCAAAATAAATATCCTGCTCCTTGATGTCGCGGATATTGCGGTTGCCTGAAGACTCATCCACATCATAAACCACAAGGCGCACCTTGATGCGCATGGGGGCCTCGTAAGTCAGACCCTTGGAAATGCATTCGGCCTGGTCATACTTTGGCTCCTGAATTTCGTAGCTTACAAACTCCAGGCTTGCCGTGCGGTTAAAATCTTCAATGGGGAATACGGTATGGAAAACCCCCTCAAGACCTTCCTCACGACTGCGCTTGTCAGCCGCAACACCTTCCTGGAGAAATTTACGGTAGGAATCAATCTGGAGATTGAGCAGATGGGGAATGGGCAGGGAGCTTTTAATCTTCCCAAACTGTTTGCTAAGCTGGCTCATGGAGACCTCTAATGCTTGCGGTTGCGCAATGGCCGTGAAAAGGAATCTGGCTGCCGCATAAACGGCTGCCTGGCCTCAAAAAAACAGTTTTGCGATCTTTTAGGGCAAATGATCCGCTCTTAAAAATTGCAAGATCCGAAGAACTGGACTTGGGCGCGTAAGTTGGCTGACTCTCCCAAAGACGCCCAAAGTCGGAAAATTCAAGTGGCTGAAAGAGTGCATCCTGCTGCGTCCCCTGCATTGGCAAGCCAAAGCCAAGAAGCGTGAATGATTTTGCGAAAACAGCAACGCCCTGGCCGCCACAACTCAACTGCAAACATCTGGTCAAGACGTAAAATCTGGGAAAGCGCTTCTGGCCCAAGCCTGAGATAAGCCGCTCCCTTAGCTATTTTCGACAAATTCGTGAACAGCGAGATATATACACTTTTCTTGAAAAAGGCAAGAGGCTGGAGCAAAGAAAAAATTAACGGCAAGGATTTTCGGCAACAAGGTGAAGGACAAGAAATACTCTTGTCATCCGCTAGTTCCTTTGTGGTTTGAGACCTCGGCCTTCAGGCCGACTAGCCCGCACCCCGCCCTTAAGGGCGGGGTATCAATGCGGGCGGTAGCTTGGGAGGGGATGCAAACCCCTCCCAAGCGCAAGACGCAGAGCCCTGAAGGGCTTTGCTACCCTATTGCTGAGCTTTAAGCTATTCCGAAATCCCGCGAATTGCAGATCCAAAAAGAGCCGTGCAAACGCAGGCGGCAAGCATAGCCTGCCGCCTGCACACTGCACACAAATCAAAAGCAGCTTTGGCTTTGCGCAATTACTTGATTTCGACTTCGGCCCCTGCTTCCACAAGCTGCTTCTTGGCTTCCTCTGCCTCTTCCTTGGAAACGCCTTCCTTGAGAGTGGAGGGAGCGCCATCAACTTTTTCCTTGGCTTCCTTGAGGCCAAGACTGGTCAGGGCGCGGACAACCTTGATCACGCCAATCTTGTTGGCCCCGGGGGCTTTCAGGATGACGTCAAATTCGGTCTTTTCCTCAGCCTGGGCGGCGGCGTCAGCCCCGGCAGCAGGCGCTGCCATGACCATTGCGGCAGCGGGGGCGGCGGCTGAAACGCCAAATTTTTCTTCCAGTTCCTTGATGAACTCTGAGAGTTCAAGGACGGTCATATTGGAAATAAATTCAATAACTTCTTCTTTGGTCACGGCCATGATCGAACTCCTGAAATTTGACAGGTTTGCATCTTGCCGCTAGGCGGCGGCTTTTTTCTCCTCAATGGCCTTGAGCGCGTATAGCAGACCGCGCATCACATTGGCCAGGAGCGAAACAAAGTTGGTGGGCACGGCGTTCATTGTGCCAAGCAATTGCCCGAGAAGCTGCTCGCGCCCGGGCAGCTTTGCCAGGGCTTCTACCTGCTCCGCGCTCATCTCCTTGCCCTGGAGAGAGGCGCAACGCATACTGAAGAGCTTGCTTAGCCTTGCAAAGTCACTTAACGCCTTGGCCACCGCCACAGGATCGTCAAACCCAAGAGCCACGCCGCAGTTCTCATGGAACTTGTCCTTGATTGCATCGTGCGTGCCGCCGGTGAGAGCGATACGGGCCAGGGTATTTTTGACGACATGGTATTCGCCGCCCGCGTTGCGCAGGCCAACCCTGAGTTTCGTCAGCTCTTCCACCGTCATGCCCTTGAAGTCTGTGAGTACCGCAAAAGACGCCATATCCGCACGGGACTTGATGGAGTCAATTATTGCGGCTTTTTCAGACCTGTTCACGTGATAACCTCTCACGTTCGGGTTGCCGGATGGAATGCCGAGCCAAAGATAAGTCTGGGCAGGAGATATTAAGGGCAAGCCCACCTGCTGTCTTCGACCCGAATTCCTTGCCTAAACCATGGCGCAGGCCAAAAACCGCGCCTTTCTGAAAGCCAGGGCTATGCCTGGCTTTCAAGAAATTTCTTGACCTGGCTCATATCCACCTTGAGTCCTGGACCCATTGTGGTGGAAACAGCCATTGATAACATGTAGGTGCCCTTGGCCGCTGAGGGCTTGAGACGGTTTACAGCCTCGAGCAGGGCCTTGAGGTTGCCGAGAATCTTTTCCGGGCCAAAGGAGACCTTACCCAAGGGAGCATGCAAAACCCCGGCCTTATCTACCTTAAAGTCCACGCGGCCAGCCTTTAGCTCATTGACTGCCTTGGTCACATCAAAGGTTACTGAGCCGGTCTTGGCATTGGGCATAAGCCCCCGCGGCCCTAGCACACGGCCAACCTGGCCCACTAGGGCCATAACATCCGGCGTAGCCACAGCGGCATCAAACTCAAGCCAGCCATCCTTGATCTTGGCAACAAGATCTTCCGCGCCCACAACATCGGCGCCTGCGGCCTTGGCTTCGGCCTGCTTCTCGCCCTTGGCAAAAACAGCCACGCGCACTGTCTTGCCAAGGCCGTTGGGCAGAGTCACCGCGCCGCGAACCATCTGGTCAGAATATTTTGGATCAACGCCAAGGCGCAAAGCCACATCGACACTTTCATCGAATTTGGCAAAAGATGCCGCCAGCGATTTGCTCACTGCATCTTCTACGCTGTAACGCTCCTGAGAATCACAAGCCTCTTCGGCCTTGATAAATTTTTTGCCATGCTTGGGCATTATTCAATCCTTTCGTTTTATCTCCTGCCTTGGCAGAGCCCGGCAGTGCAACTGATGTCAACGAGTGAAGCTATGGCGCATCAACCCTTGATTTCAATGCCCATGCTGCGTGCTGTACCAGCAATGCTTCTTTCAGCAGCATCAAGACTTGCCGCATTGAGATCCGGCAACTTCAGGCGGGCAATTTCCTCCACCTGGGCCTTGGTCAGACTGCCAACCTTGTTGCGGTTTGGCTCGCCAGAGCCTTTTTCAATCTTGGCTGCCTTGAGAATCAAGACAGGCGCAGGCGGCGTCTTGGTGATGAAAGTAAAGGAACGGTCGGCATAAACAGTGATCACCACAGGAATAATCATGCCCTTTTGATCCTGGGTGCGGGCATTGAATTCCTTGCAAAAGCCCATGATATTCAGGCCGTGCTGGCCCAAGGCAGGGCCGACCGGCGGCGAAGGGTTGGCCGCGCCTGCCGGTATTTGCAGTTTGATCTTGGCTACTTCTTTCTTGGCCATGACTAAATCCTTATAACATAAGCCGCAAGCGGCTGTGACTATCCTTTGGAGACCTGCACAAAATCAAGCTCAACAGGAGTCTGGCGGCCAAAGATGGACACAGACACCCTGAGCTTGCCCTTGTCGTAATTGACTTCTTCCACAACGCCATTGAACCCGCCAAAAGGCCCGTCAATGACACGCACATCATCACCGCGGTCAAAGTTGAATTTGGGGCGAGGCGTTTCCTGGCGTGTTTCCATAAGCGAAATAATCCGCTCAGCCTCGGAATCGCGCATGGGCGCTGGCCGGTTCTTGCCGCCCACAAAGCCAGTAACCTTGGGTATGGACTGGACAAGATGCCAGGAGAGGTCAGTCATCACCATGCGCACCATGACATAGCCCGGGTAGAATTTGCGCGTTGTGGTGCGCTTTTCCCCTCCCTTGGCCAGTTCAATTACGCGCTCGGTGGGCACGACGACTGTATCGATCAGTCCCTCGTCCTGTCCTGTGCGCTTCATCTCAAGAATCGTTTTCTGGACGCGCTGCTCAAAGCCGGAATAGGTATGCAGGATGTACCAGCGCGGCTTTTTGGCAAAGTCTGCCGCTCCCTCGAGAGCTTTTTCCGGGGTTTCTTCTTTCATATAGCCTTCAGGAGAGCAGAGCCTTGATCAGACTGGAAAGGCCGAGGTCGATGAGGCCCAAAATAACCGCCATAACGGCAACAAAGCCCAGAACGACAAGTGTGGCCTTGCGCGTTTCCTTGAGCGTGGGCCAGGTGACCTTGCGCAGTTCGGCGCGGGATGCCTCCACATAACGCACAAGCCGCTCCAGGAGATTTGGAGTTTTGCGCGTTGTTTCTTCAAGGTTCTGGGCCTGTTTTTTTGCCATAATTCAAGTCCAAAAGATAAAATGGCAGGGCAGGAGGGATTCGAACCCCCAACTTGCGGTTTTGGAGACCGCCGCTCTAGCCGTTAGAGCTACTGCCCTGCACACCGCAAGCCATCTGGCTTATAGCCGGAGGCTTTGCGGAAGCTCCTACCTGGTCTCGCGGTGCAAGGTATGCTTGCGATCCCAGGGACAATACTTTTTCATTTCCAGACGCCCGGAAGTATTCTTTTTGTTCTTCCTGGTGCTGTAATTGCGCCGCTTGCACTCGGTGCAAGCCAGAATAACATTGACTCGCATGGTTTACTCGATGATTTCGGTCACCACGCCGGAGCCAACAGTGCGGCCACCCTCGCGAATGGCGAAGCGCAGGCCGACTTCCATGGCAATGGGCGCGATGAGTTCGACAATGAATTGCGAGTTGTCGCCGGGCATGACCATTTCCACACCATCAGGCAGGCCGATGACGCCAGTGATGTCTGTGGTGCGGAAATAGAACTGCGGACGATAGCCGGAGAAGAAAGGCGTATGCCTTCCGCCCTCTTCCTTGGAGAGCACATAGACTTCGGCCTTGAACTTCTTGTGCGGGGTGATCGACTTGGGCGCTGCAAGCACCTGGCCGCGCTCAACCTCATCGCGCTTGGTACCGCGCAGAAGCACACCGATATTGTCGCCTGCCTGGCCCTGGTCAAGCAGTTTGCGGAACATTTCAACGCCGGTGCAGGTGGTCTTTTGCGTGGGCTTAATGCCAACGATCTCAACTTCATCGCCAACCTTGATCACGCCGCGCTCAACACGCCCAGTGACCACAGTGCCGCGCCCGGAGATGGAAAAGACATCTTCGATGGGCATGAGGAAGGGCTTGTCAATGTCGCGCTCGGGATCAGGAATAAAGCTGTCGCAGGCGGCCAAAAGCTCGTCCACGCACTTGGCCTCAGCGGCGTCCGCGCTCTCGCACTCAAGGGCCTTCAGGGCCGAGCCGCGAATTACCGGCACGTCATCGCCAGGGAAGTCGTAGGCCGAAAGCAGTTCGCGCACCTCAAGCTCAACCAGCTCCAGCAGCTCTTCGTCATCCACAAGATCAGTCTTGTTCAGGAAGACCACAAGCTGGGGCACGCCAACCTGACGGGCAAGAAGAATATGCTCACGCGTCTGGGGCATTGGCCCGTCAGTGGCGGCAACCACCAGAATTCCGCCGTCCATCTGGGCCGCGCCGGTAATCATGTTTTTGATATAGTCGGCATGGCCTGGGCAGTCCACATGCGCGTAATGGCGCTTCGGGGTCTCGTATTCAACGTGGGCCGTTGCAATGGTGATGCCGCGTTCCTTTTCCTCGGGGGCTTTGTCAATCTCGTCATAGGAAACAAAGTTGCCATCTCCCCTCATGCCGGCAACCTTGGTAATTGCCGCCGTAAGCGTGGTCTTGCCATGGTCGATGTGGCCGATGGTGCCAATGTTGACATGCGGTTTCTTGCGCTCGTATTTGGCCTTGCCCATTATCGTCTCCCTGGAAAAAAATTGTTGGGGCAGTTGCACTAACATCGCCTGATGGCAATGTTTCAGCCTCGCAAAAGCCAGGACAGTAAATGTCCAAATCTTTCCCTGTTTGCCAGGGAACGTTCAGAGACAGGAGGGGACACGGGTGGGGCGGGATGGTGGAGCGGGAAACGGGACTCGAACCCGCAACCCTCAGCTTGGAAGGCTGATGCTCTAGCCATTGAGCTATTCCCGCACTTGTGCGCGCCAGGCATGCCCGACATCGCCGTAGTTCCCGACAGTCACCTGCCTCCTACAG
>QLIP01044304.1_pt1 | contig 58942 bp, 86 predicted proteins | sample 1769771 | NCBI WGS metagenome assembly QLIP01 (sample SAMN09428762, study PRJNA476227) | Gut metagenome, whole genome shotgun sequencing project. | isolation source: cecum | host: Rhizomys sinensis | place: China: Jinsha town of Minqing, Fujian Province | collected 2013-09-23 | reverse complement strand
CATTACCAACGGAAAGAAGTATAGTTGATAACTACAATCCTAAACTTCTTATTGTATTTGGAGCACCAAAGAGCGGTAAATCTTCCTTTATAGCAGCAATTGAGGATAATCTTGTCATTGACTTAGAAGATGGTTATAGGGCACTTTCTGTGATGAAAGTACAAGCTAGAACTGCTAATGATATGAAAGGTATTAAAGACGCTATCTTAGCTAAAGGAAGAGAACTTAAAAGGGCCCCTTATAAATTTATAACTATTGATAATGCTACAAGACTCGAGGAAATGTCAGTAGCATTAGCTGCAGAGTTATATCGTAACACTCCTATGGGGGGCCAATGGGGACTGCTCACGGATGCTAAAGGAATGCCTGTTAAAGACCCTAAAACAGGTAAAACAATGGTTGACCCTAAAGCTGATGTAAGACAACTAGCTAATGGTGCTGGGTGGTTATACATGAGAAAAGCCATTAGACAACTTATTGATATGTTTAAACCTTTATGTGAAACATTGATACTAGTGTGTCATGTTAAGGACAAGCAGATTAGAAAGAATGGGCAAGAAATGTCTGAAATGTCAGTGGATTTGGCTGGGAAGACTTCAGACATTATTTGTGGAGAAGCAGATGCTGTAGGATTTCTTTATAGAGATGGTAATAAAACCTTCTTATCATTTGAAGGAGGTGATAGTACCATTAGAGAAGCAAGGCCTTTGCATCTTAGAGGTAAGAAACTCCTTGTTGCAGAGTCTAATGAAAATAATGAAGTTACATTTGACGTATCTAAAGTATTCATAAATGAATGAAAAAGATTGGTTAAACTTATTAAATTCTAAACCAAAGTTACTCAAAATAGTATTCTCTTATTGTGTATATAAAGGTAAATCACAAGAAGAAACTGCAGAGTTTTTACAATTAACTCAACTAGGTTTCTTTCATACTTATGGAGTATCTATTAATAGTCTTGCAGAAGAGGTTATTACTAATATTTGTAATGAATTAGACTTTATAGAAATAAGAGATAAAGAAGAAAACATAATTAACTATTATAAAAATAATCCCCAACTAGATGGAAAAGAAATTCTCAAAGTTTGAGCTTGCTAGGCTCAAAAGAACTGCTCAAAATGTAGACCAATATGTAGGTCGTAAAAACAAACTATTGACTAAAATTGAAGAACTTCAAAAAGAACTTGATGCTGTAAATGCAATAATTGAAGTAACTGATGCTCCTACTAGACAAATGACTGGTGGTTATGGCTCAGAAGATATCATTAAGAAGGTAGTTACTCCTACTGATAAGCTCGATAAGAATGGTAATGTTCTTAAGATTACTAAGTATGAGTTCATCTATCCTGATACCATCATTCCTACTGTAAAGACTGATGATATCCAAGTAGAATCTACTGTAGAAGTAGAAGAAATTGATAATTTTTAAATTAATAACTAACTTTTAAATTATAACAATATGGCAATTGCAAAAGGCAATGTAACTAAAGAAGCTCAGGATTTTAAGAGATATATTGGTGTATCTTCAATGTTTGTTAAAGCAGTAAATCCTAATAAAAATGAGTATGAAGCACTGTTTAATACTACATTGGACAATAATCCTGAGTATGTTACAGATGTAACTGATAATGATGGTAATACTTATAAGAATGCTAAGATTCAAGTAGTATTTCAGATGGCTAAAGATAAATACCCTTCTGATGCTGAACTGCTTAAAGACTTCAATGATCCTGAAGGCACTAAGATTAGTATGACTATATTTGTTCAAAATAAACATGTAGTAGGTGCTGCATCTGGTAAAATCAAAGTTATTGATAAGTATGGTAGAACTGCTTGGGCAACTCCTGAAGATGTAAAGACTAAGTCTATTCCTGTTTATTCTAATGGCCCTGCTGATATTGATAAGGACTACAGACCTGCTTATGTAGGTGAAGAAGAACTTGTTAAGTTTATTAAGACCTTCCTTGATATTAAGGATGTAACTGTATGGGACAATAATCTCAGGAAAAGAGTGCCTAATACAAAAGTAAAGCCTGAAGAATGTGAATGTATGCTTGAATCTATTGATAACATCTTTAAAGGTGATGTATCTGAAGTTAAAGAGGCTGTAGGATTTATGCAGACTAATAGAATTAAAGTTCTTCTTGGTGTAAAGACTGATATGGAATCAGGAAAACTTTATCAAGCTGTTTATACTAAATCATTCCTTAATAATGCTGCTAAGAGTTATAAATCTCTTGAAAAGGAAATTCAAGAAATGTATAATAATGCAGCTGCTAATGGTAGAATGGTTAACACTGAATATCAAATAGTTCCTGTAAAAGAATACTCTGTTGAACCTACTACTATTATTCCTTCTTCAGAACCTTCACCTGCTGAAGACCCCTTTGCATCTACTGGCAATTCCTCAGCCTTACCTTGGGACTGACCTATAAATTATAACTATGATTAGTAAGGGCACTGTATCAAGAGAGCCTCTAGAAGATTTTAATAATCTAACAGAAGCTGATATAGCAGCTTATTATTTAGGCATAAAATCAATACCTTGTCTAATAAACAGCCCACTAAGAATAGATAAAAAACCTTCTTTAGCTTTATACTCCCCAAATGGTACTGAAGTCAATTATAAAGACTTCAGTACTAATGAGGGAGGTAGAATATGGACGTTATTATCAAAAATGTGGAGTTGTTCCTATATAGAAGTTCAAAGAAGGATACATAATGATTTAGGTGATAAATCTTTAGGTGTTAAAACAAATGTAGGAAGTTATACTAATAGAAATATTAAAATCTCTCAATATATAGATTTACAATGTAGAGTTAGGGACTGGAGAGATTATGATATTAAATATTGGGCTTCTTATGGTATATCATTAAAGTGGTTAAAATATGCTGATGTTTATCCTATATCACATAAAATAATAATAAAGGATAATACTAGTTATGCATTTGGTGCTGATAAATATGCTTATGCTTATGCAGAGTTTAAAGAAGGCAATACTACATTAAAGATATATCAACCATTTAATACTAAAGGATTTAAGTGGTCTAATAGGCATGATAAATCTGTTATAAGTTTATGGACTAAAGTTCCTGAATATGGAGATAAAGTTTGTATATGTTCATCATTAAAAGATGCTCTCTGTTTATGGGCTAATACTGGAATACCAGCACTAGCTATACAAGGTGAAGGTTATAATATGAGTAATACTGCTGTTAATGAACTTAAAAGAAGATTTAAACAAGTATTTATATGTTTAGATAATGATGAGGTAGGCATAAAAGATGCTATAAATCTATCTTCAAACACAGGGTTTACTAATATTGTATTACCCCAATTTGATGGTGGAAAAGACATATCAGATTTATATAAAGTGCTTAATAATAAAGAACAATTTAAACAATTAATATTAAATATTTTTAAACTATGACTAGAAAAGAACTGTACAATGCTATTACTTCTCTTAATCTTCAAGATGAAGTAAAGGCAAGATTTGGCAAGAACTACACTCAGGTATCTAATGTTGATCTTGAAAATGTAGTTGCAGAAGCAGAAGCTGTCCTAAATGCTAATGCTATTCCTGTAACATGTAATGCTATTTACAAGCTAGTAGAAATTCTAGCTAAGAAGCATGTTCTTCTGAAATCAGAAGTTGATGCTATTCTGAATGCTTAAAAACTATAAATGGTAGGTATATATATTTATACCTACCATTTAATTTATTCATTAATATTATTTAATATTATGATCATTAATACAACCAAAGACCAAGTGTCTACTATCGGAGATATAAAAGAGTTTAAGACTTCTATAGATCCTAAAAACATTGAATTTATAACTACCATTCTTTCATCAAACTTATACTCACAACCAGAAAAATCATTTATTAGAGAAATTGTTAGTAATGCTTGGGATTCTCATGTAGAAGCAGGTACTACAGATACGCCTGTACTTATAAAATTTGATAGATTAAATCAAAGTATTATAATTAGAGATCATGGTACAGGATTATCTCCTGAAAGATTTGAAAATATATTCTGTAATATAGGAAGTAGTACTAAGAGAGAAAGTAATGATTATCACGGAGGCTTCGGTCTTGGAAGATTTTCCGCGCTAGCTTGTACTAACACAGTACATATTACTTCTTACTATCAAGGCCAAGCTTATTACTATATAATGATTAAAAATGGTAATTCTATTACAACTAATCACCTCATGACTACTCCTAGTGAGGAGAAAAATGGTGTAGAAATTACTATTAAGAACATTAAAGATTTTAGACCTTATAGTAGTGCTTTATATAGTATTATCTTCTTCCCTAATATCTACATAGATAGTGATTATGATGATAACAAATTAAATAATATTAAAGTAAAAGAGTTTAAGTATTTTAAAGCAGCCAATACTACTATAGATTATAAACTTCTACTAGGTAATGTTCTTTATCCTCATGATATTACTGGTCTAAATCATGATGCAGTATGTTTTCTTGCAGCTCTTAGGAGATCAGGAATAGTACTAAAGTTTAATATAGGAGAACTAGATGTAACCCCTAATAGAGAAAGTATAATTTATACAGAAAATAGTATTAAATTAATAGAAGAAAGGGCTGCACAAGCTAAAAAAGAGCTTGATGATATGGTTCTTAAAACTATTAATAAGGACTATGATGATCTTTATAGCTATTTAGAGGCAATTAGAGCATTAACTCAATGTTATGACCCTATAGAAAATACACAAAAATACTATAATGGTTATGATGCTCAAGCAAGAAACTTTGAAGGACTTAATCTAACATTTAAAGGTGTTGATTTAATACATAAAGAAATGTTTATTAGAGAATTGTTCTATTTCACATTGCCTAAATTTAAATGTTATGTTGAGAGTAGTGGTTACAAGACACTTATTAATAATAAGCCTTATAGTCAAAACGCTTCTTTATCAGCAAGTAAAATAATGATGCTTGATAGTCCTAAACTTACTACTTATTTAAAGAGCTTTTTAAAAGTTTATTATGCCAAATACACTGTAGTAGGACTAATATCAAAGGAAGAATTTATAAAAGATATTCTAGCTAAAATTCAACTTAGTACACCTTCATATAGACCAGATAAAGAAGACATGTTTATCATTGAGGGTGCTTATGATTGTATGATGGCTAAGACAATTAAGTTAGATCCAGAAACTGATACTAAATTTATTGAATTTAAGAATAACAACAAAGAAACTAACAAAAAGGACAGCAAAGAATCATCTCCTGTAATATTATATGAGCATTTCTTAGTGGGGCAATATGGCGAAAGACATCTTTTTGCTTCTTTAGATAAAGCAGTAGATTGGATAAAAAGCTTTCATAAAGGTGTTATTCTTACAAATGCTCAAGATGAGAGACGTGAGCTATTGCAGGAGATTGCCGTAATAAAAGGATATAAGGTCATAACAGCTAATAAAAATACTATAAAAGTACTTGAAGCTCAGAATCTAAAATGTGTAATAGATATAGATTGGGTATTAAATGAAGATCCTACTTTGTCTGTTGCTAAGACTATATGCACTATGTTTAAAAAGAGACCTATAAATGAAATAGTGTATAGTATTAATCATACTGCAAAAAGTAATATAACAGCATATTTAAATACATATCTTGCTATATATGATAAATATACAAGTAAATCAAAGCTATTATCACATATAATGAATTCTAGTATTATAAAATTAAATGCTCATGTTCAATATAATTGTGAGAGACTGTTAAATATCATAGAAAAGCAAACTCCTATATATTATGAAATAAAGAGAGAATTTGCAAGCTCAGTGTGTATTCATAATATTAACACTGCTTTAGTACTTAAATCAAAAGCATATCCTATAGATTGGCATGCTTATTATGCATTAAAAAATAGTATTATTAATAATATATTATGCAAAAAATAATTAAATTTAACAAAAAAGTAATTGTATTATGTGATAATGGTAACTGCATTGAAGCTGAGGATATTTCAGATGAAATATTTGAAAAAGTAGTTGCAGCTACTACTGAACAGGAAATACTTAAATTACTAGTTCCTTCGTTTAATGAGATTGTGGAGGAACATGATAATGCCAAAGCATTGCTTAATAAAATTAAATCTTCAGAAATTCTTACATTAAAGAGGGATAGTGTTTATTGGCAAGAAGTTTCAGATCTATCTGTACCTTCAGAACTTGCAGAAGCAATTATTGCAGCAGAAAAGAGTAAAGATAAAGTGTTACTTGATACTTATAAGAACTTCTGGACCCTAGTGTCTTTAAATCCTAATGAAGAATGCAGAAAGAATTTATTCTGGTTTCTATCTAAATGGGGATTAAGGATAGCTAAGTGTGGCTTCTTTGTAGCATATAGAAATGCTAATTATGTTAAAACAGAAAAAGATGGTACTGAAGTTTATACTGATGCTCATTCTGGCACCACTACTATCAAGATTGGTGAAATGACCACTCTAAATAGATCTAAATGTGATGCAGATAGCTCTCACTCCTGTAGCAAAGGGTTAATGTGTAGCCCAGTATACTAGTAATAGTATACGAAAATATAGAGTAAAATCGGTAAAATTATTTGGATAATTGCAGAAAAGGTCGTATCTTAGCAGTATTAAAACTGATAAGATACGATAAGCAAAAATACGTAAAACTTATCTGTAAAGAACTTTACGAAAATTGTACTTATTATTTAAAGAGAAACCATGATAACGCAATTAGTAGTATTAACTACTGTAACAATACCGAGCTAAGACATAGAACTAAAGAGCTATGTACAGTGTAACGCATAGATAGTGAACCTAGAAATAGAATATAATCTATCCAAGAGTGCTCTTACCCTACTTATTGAGGGTGAAAATATATGCTGAACTATAAGGAAATCCATATACTTATAGAACTAAAAGATAAAAAGCTTTTAGGATAACAAATTGTACATGCAGGTGGTGAAGGCTGGCTTAAAAAAGGTTATTTTGGTGATCAAGGATTGGCAGTTTTAATTAATCCTAGTGATGTGACAGCAGTGCCTCGATGGGGCTTTCATACAGAAATGTATGTTAAATTGGGCAAAAACGGTAAATTCTAAGTTAGATTTGGATATATAGAAATTTTTTGCTATATTTGTCAAAATTTTTAGATAAGTATGGTAAAAGATTTTACAACTGAGGTTAATATGAAAATACCGTGCTAACTTACTAAATTTCGAGAGGTTAGTAAGTAGTGTAGAGCGTAGCAGTTGAATAAATATAATACTGCCAAGAGTGTCCACTCCTGACCAAGAAAGTTGAAGGAGAAAATGTACGCCGAACTTATAGGAAACTATAAGAATCTAAGGATAAAAAGCCTTAGAGATAACAAATTGTATCTTGATGATTATGGCAAACTTAGGACTTGTGCCTATCTTCCTATTGCTAAAGTAAACTTTGATATTTATGGTAATGTAATTCCTATTAAACTAGAAAATGGGTTTGATTGTAGTTATGTTACTAAGGTAATCTATGAAGGTATTATGGGTACTGAACAAGATTCTACTTATAAGATTGAAATTCCTGAAATTCCTGGTATTAATAAAGAATCTATATCAAATAGCCTTCTTGATATTGCAATGAAATGTATTACTGATAAACAAATTTAATAAACATTATGAATATTGTACGACTAAATTTTAAGGAACCTGGGACTATTCTTGACTTCTTAAATAAAATTCAAAAAATGCTAGATGAGCTTCCTAAAGACAATAAGAAGCCTATAGCAAATGTTCATGAGCAAGTTGGAAGGGCCTTCTTTATTGATAAAATAGCTGAAAGAAGAGGATGGAATTATGAAAAAACTAAAGGTTGGTTAAAGAATCTCTACTGTTTCTATCCAGCTGCTGCTCTTAATATAATTCTTAGAGAAATAGCTATTTATCTTGACCATCAATATGAAGATACTATTAATCATAGTAAAGAAATTTATGTTATTTCTCTACTAGATGGTGAAATAAAGAAGGCAGATAAATCTAAGATTAAGAACTATAGGAACTTTGCTGCTTTTAGGACTATGAAAGATGCTGAAGAAGCCAAGAAAATAGTTAAACCTCTTATAGATTATATGTTTTCAGTAAATGCAGGAAAACAAGAAAATAAAAAATGCAACTTCTTGTAATGTCGATTCAATAAAGTTTAAATCCCAACTAGAAAAGAGTGTTTATAATACTCTTAACCAGTTGGGATTTAATCCTTTGTATGAACCTAAAACATTTATTTTAATTGATAAATTCAATCCTATTACCCCTTTTTATGATCAAGAGTCTGATACTCAATATAATAAGAGGAAGGCAGGAGGAGATAAAACTCCTAGAAAGTTAGTTAAAAAAGATGGAGTAGTTCAAAGTATAAAGTATACACCTGACTTTTATTTTAAACATGGTGTATTGAATGTATATATTGAGGTTAAAGGTTTTGAGAATGACTGTTTCTATTTAAAGAAAAAGTTATTTAGGAGATATTTAGATGCTCAATCAGAACATTCTATATACTTTGAGGTTTATACTAAAAAACAATTATTACAAGCTGTTGAAATTATAAAAGAGTATGAACAAATTCTATCAAACGCTTGAAGAAGATATTAAGTGTTTACCTCATGAAGACTACTTAAAAGCTAAAAGATTTATAGACAATAGAGATATTGAATCAATCTATGATGTAATAAATGCTTGTTATAAGATGAAACTTCATTATATAGACGGTAAAATTCATGATGATAAATGGAAAGATGTTGATGCTAATGAAGTATGTATGTTACTTACATATATTATAACTTATATAAATGATTCATGGAGGTCACTAGAAAAAGTTTAAAAGACATTTCCTGGGATGTTACAGAACAGGAATATAGACAAGACACATCATTAAGTTATTCTACACTAGCTAGATATGAAAGAGAAGGATTCAATAACCTTGATAAACTATTTGAAAGAGTTGAAAGCTCTTCTCTAACATTTGGCTCTGCTGTAGATACTCTTATTACTGGTTCAGAGGAAGAGTTTAATAAACTCTTTATGGTAGCACAGCTTGATAATCCTCCCTCAGACACTCTTATAACTATTACTAAGAGATTGTTTGAAAGATGGAAGGATAACTTTACTAGTATCTTGGATATATCTGATGATGATATTATATCTACAATAGAAGATATTCAATGGAACAACCATTGGCTACCTAAGACAAGAACTAAGAAAATTAAAGAAGACTGTGCTGCTTATTATAAACTACTTTATTTATCTGAAGGTAAAACTATAATCAGTGATAGAGTTTATCAAGATGTATTAAATACTGTTGATGAGTTGAAGAGTTCTAATGCTACAAGGTTCTACTTTGAGCAAGATAATGCCTTTGATGATAATATTGAAAGGCTATATCAGCTTAAGTTTAAAGCTACATTTGATGGTGTAGATTATAAATGTATGGCGGACGAAATAATAATATTGCACGATAAGAAACTTGTAGTTCCTGTAGATTTGAAGACTAGTTCCAAACCTGAATGGGATTTCTATAAAAGTTTTATTGATTGGTCTTATATGACTCAAGCTAAACTTTATTGGAGAATTATTAGAAATAATATGGATAAAGACCCTTATTTTAAGGATTTTGAATTAGCTGATTATAGATTTATAGTAGTTAATAAGAAGACTTTAACTCCTTTAGTTTGGATATTTGAAGGTACTAAAAGTACTGATGATTTTATCACTAAAGATGGTAGAGTATTTAGACATCCTTTTGTAGTTGGCAAAGAACTTAATGATTATCTAATAAATAAGCCTATTGTTCCTAGTGGTATAGATTTAATTAAACCTAATAAAATAGAAGATTGGGTATGAAAGTATTAAAAAGAAATGGTAAACTAGAAGACTTTGATGTTGAGAAGATACTAACAGCAGTTAAAAAGGCTTATGATGAAAAAGGTGCTAGAGTAACTGAAGAAGTGAGAGTAGAACTTAAATATCTAGAAACTGTATTCTCAGAAGCTGATGTTCTTAGTATTAATAATATTCAAGATTCTGTAGAAAAGATATTAATGGATTTTGCTCCTTATGATGTAGCTAAAGAATATATTCTTTATAGAGAAAGACATAAGGAATCTAGATTTATTAGGGAAAGATTGGATTATATGGATAAATATAGTTCTTCTTCAGATAATGCTGCATCTTCTTCAGAGACTGACGATAATGCTAATATTACACAAAAAAATGTAGCTACTCTTGAAACTGAAGTGTATAAAGCTACTAATAGAATTATACAGAGACAAAGAATGAAGGACAAGCTCAATGAGATGTTCCCTGAAGTAGCTAAACAATATGAAGAGGATATTAATAAACATATTATCTATATTCATGATGAAGCCTCAACACCAGTGTTAAAAAACTATTGTATGGCTGTAAGTCTTTATCCATTGGTAGATAAAGGAAGTTCTACTTTAGATGGTTTAAAGACTACTCCACCAACTAATCTTAACTCTTTTTGTGGACAGCTTACTAATGTAATATTCTTATTATCATCTCAATGTAAAGGAGCTGTTGGTGTAGGAGAGTTCTTTAATTTCTTTGATTATTATTGTGTTAAAGAATGGGGTGAAATATATCATCTTAAAGATTCAGTAATAGTAGATAGTGACTATTGTGTAAATAAAAGAACTTTAGGCCAAAAGATAGAACAATACTTTCAACAAATTGTATATACAATTAACCAGCCTCAAAACAACAGAGGCCAAAGTCCATTTGTAAACTTTTGTTATTTTGATTCATACTATTGGAATTCTTTATTTGATGATTTCTATTTTCCTGATGGTACTAAACCTTCATGGGATAGAGTAAATTATCTGCAAAAGAAGTTCATGAAATGGTTTAATAAAGAAAGAACTAAAACACTATTAACTTTTCCTGTAGAATCAGTTTGTATGCTTCATGATGGTAAGGATATTATAGATAAAGAATATAAGGACTTTATAGCTGAAATGTATGCTGAAGGGCATAGCTTCTTTACTTATTTATCTGATAATCCTGATGCTATAGCTTCATGTTGTAGACTTAGAAATGAGGTAACAGAGAATACATTTAGTTCTACTACAGGACTTACTGGGGTACAAACTGGGTCTTGCAGTGTAATAACCCTTAATCTTAATAGAATAATCCAAGATTGGATGTACTCATTAAAAGTAAAGAAAGTTACAACAGGTGCTACAGATAAAGAAGAATATATTATAGTACCTTATAATGATGAACTTTACAATGTAAGTAGAGCACAATGGTGCAAAGACTCTACTGAATTTAAAGAAGATTTAAAGAAGTATCTTATTAATATTCTAGAAAGAGTGCATAAATATCATGTAGCATTTAAAACTATGTTATATGAGATTGAAGAGTCTGGAATGTTGTCAGCTAGTAAAGCTGGATATATAGATATTAGTAAATTATACTCTACTATAGGGGTTAATGGCTTTAATGAAGCTGCTGAATTCCTTGGGTTTACAGTAAATAATAATGACGATTATAAGAACTTTATAGCTATGCTATTTGGTATTATTAAAGACTTTAATACAAAACATTCTACTAAGAAATTCAGATTGAATTTAGAAGTCGTGCCTGCGGAGTCTCTTGGAGTAAAAAACTATAATTGGGATAAAGAAGATGGTTATAAAGTTCCTGAGGATAGGAACTTATATAATTCATATATATATAATGCACATGATGATACTTCAGTACTTGATAAATTTATACTTCAAGGTGGTAATATTGCTAAAGCATGTTCAGGTGGACAAGCTGTTCACTGTAACTTAGAAGAACATTTAAGTAAAGAACAGTATTTAAAACTTATAGATCATGCCATTAAAGTAGGTACTAACTACTTTACATTTAACATTCCTAATTCTGAATGTAAACACTGTAGTTTTATTACCAAAGTCCCAATTAAAGAATGTCCTAAATGTCATAGTGATAAAATAGTACAATATACTAGGATAATAGGATATCTTAGACCTATAACTAGTTTTAGTAAAGATAGACAAATAGAAGCAAATAAAAGAATTTATTCATCAAATAAAATTTAAATAATATGATTCAATTTCCTATGTGGGCCATTTATGTATGGCTTCTACTCGCACTAATTAGAACAGTAGCAGTAATTTATAAGGCTACAAAACAGGTTTCACATGCAGCAGAAACTGCTATAATTACTTCTAAGGCTGCAGCTAATACTATAGAAAAACTAACAGAAGTAGAACTTAAAAAGAGATCTTCTAATAAAACTAAGAAGGCTAAGAATGCTGAAGTATGTTGAAACAAAGGTTACTTTCTCTGAAATTCCAGATGAAATAACTCTTTGTATAAACATATCTAATTGTAAATGTAAATGCAAGAATTGTCATTCTCCTTATTTAACTAATAATGTAGGAAATGATCTTACTGACAAAGTAATTGATGCTCTCATTTTAAAAAATGAGGGCATCTCTTGCATTTGCTTTATGGGAGGAGATAGTGCCCCACATGATATCAAGCATTTGGCTATGTATATTAAAAAGAAATACCCAAAATTAAAAGTAGCTTGGTATAGTGGTAAAGAGCTTATACCTCTTAGGATAACTCTTAATATACATAATTTTGACTTTATTAAATTAGGCCCTTATAAAGAAGAGTATGGGCCTCTTAATTTCCCTACAACTAATCAAAGATTATATAAAGTAAATATATCTAGTTCTAAAAAATATGATCTAGAAGATATTACTTATAAGTTCTGGAATAAAGAGAATGATACAAGTAAAAATTAAAGAATATAGAGAAGGTGACTATGCTGTAAGAACTACAGAAGTCACCTTTTTTCGTATTACATTGTTTAAATGTAAAAAGACAACAACTAATAATCAAGCTGTGAAGCTGTTAACATCAGAACAACAGCATAATAATATAAAAGGATTTGCATGAAACTTAAAATTAAAATAAAGAAGTGTAATAAAGATGCTATAATACCTAAGGTAATTAATAAGGGTGAATGGGTAGATCTTTATACTAGTGAACATTCTGTTCTTTGTGCTCCTATGGTAAGAGACAGAAAGAAAATAGTGCCTTGTAGTGCAGTAGAGTTTGACAGTAAATTAATTCCTCTTGGTATAGCAATGAAGCTTCCTGAAGGATTTGAAGCTATTATAGCTCCTAGAAGTAGTACTTTTAAGAACTTTGGAGTAATCCAATCTAATATGATAGGAATTATAGATAATAGTTATTCAGGAAATAATGATGAATGGAGATTTCCTGTAATAGCATTTAGAGATACTGTTATAGAAAATAAAAGTAGAATTTGTCAATTTAGGATTCAGCTTTCTCAAAAAGCTACTATATGGCAAAAGATTAAATGGTTGCTCTCTTCAGGTATTGAGTTTGTAGAAGTTGAATCTCTTGAAGATTCAGATAGAGGAGGTTTTGGTAGTACGGGTATTAAATAAATATGATTATTGTAAGTGTAGTAAGTATAATAATAATTCTAGGAATATACTGGACAGTATATACTAGAAAAGAAAAGCACAATAGTAAAATGTCATTCAAAGAATCCATAGATTTAGCTGAATTACCTATTGTAACTTTTTATCAAAATGATAAGAAATTTAACTTCTTATTAGATACTGGAAGTAATTATTCTCATATAAGTAAAAAGGCTGTAGCCCTAATTAAAGGAGAAATAATTGAAGCCAAGGCTGAAGTAGCAGGTATAGGAAAGAGTACTACTTCTGGTATATGTAAAACATCCCTTAATTATAAAGGGGCTGAATATAATATTGATTTAAATATAGGAGAACATCTTGATAGTGCTTTTGCTTGTATAAAATCTGAAACTGGAGTTACAGTGCATGGTATTTTAGGAAATCAGTTCTTCCAAAAATATAAATACATATTAGACTTTAATAAACTAGTAGCATACAGTAAGAAATGAAAGATACAATTAAACTTAATTCTAGGTATGGAAAGAATAATAAATTAGTAAGAATGGATAATCCATGTCCTAAGTATCAACTAGTAACAGGTGATGACTTTTGGAGATGTGGAATAATTGAAGATAATCCTAATGAATATTCCTTTATAGATCCTTCAGGAGGTCCTTTTATTACTAAAGGTGTTGAAATAGAAGGACACATTGTAAAAGCTATTTATGAAGGAGGTATAATAGAGTTTGAATCATGAGTAAAATATACCTTGTTACAAAACAACAACAACTATTTGAAAGTGAATCTTATAAAACTATTAGTGTTGATGACTCTTTAAAATTACTAGCCTCTTTAGAAGTAGTAGGTATTGACACTGAAACAAGCGGATTAAATGTACATAATGATAAATTATTATCAGTTCAATTAGGATGTAGCAAATTTCAAGTAGTTATAGACTGTACCACTATAGATATAGTATTATATAAGGAGTACATTGAATCAAACAGGTTATTTATATTTTGGAATGCTAAATTTGATTTAAAATGGCTATTTAAATATAAAATAATTCCTAATAAAGTATATGATGGATTTATAGCTGAGAAATTATTATGGTTAGGATATCCTATAGTTCTTAGTGAAGAAGCCTGGGATAAAATAAAGGAGCCTAGATATGATTTAATTACTAGTAAAGGAACTAAGCCATATTACATGCTGCAAATGAATCTTAAGAAAGCAGGTAGTATGTATCTTGGTGTAGATTTAGATAAAACTGTTAGAGGGCAAATCATTTGGAGAGGCTTAGATGATTCAGTTATTAAGTATGCTGCTCTAGATGTAGCTTATCTAGAAGAAATTAGATCTAAGCAAATACTAGAATTATCCAAAAAAGGATTAATGGGTGCTATGGAATATGAATGTAAATTTATATTACCTCTATCTTATATGGAGTTCTGTGGCATTAAACTTGATGTGAACAAGTGGAAAGCTAAGATGGATAAAGACAATGAGAGACTTAATATAGTTACTAAAGCTATGAATAAATGGCTTATTGATAATGAGCCTAATTCTAAATATATTTACATTGATTTACAAGGAGATTTATTTGCAGAAAATCCATTTGATACAGAACCTAAAGTAACTATAAACTGGAATAGTGCTAAACAAGTAACCCCAATATTTAAGAAATATAATGTTGAAGTAGAAGTGGAAGGAAAAGATAGTATCAATGCTAAAGTACTAGCTCCACAGAAAAGTAAGTGTAGTCTTATTGAATTATACTTGGAGTATAAAGAAATGATGAAACTTACTACTACATATGGTCAAAACTTTATAGATCAAATAAATAGTAATACTGGTAGAATACATACTAATTTCAATTCTATAGGTACTGATACAGTAAGAATTAGTTCAGGAGGTAAAGATAAAGCAAGTAAAATACAATACATTAATTTCTTAAATATTCCATCAGATGCTGAAACTAGGGCCTGTTTTGTAGCAGAGGAAGGCTGTAAGTTTATATCTATAGATTATTCTGGTCAAGAGTCTTTTATAATGGGAGATATGGCTAATGATAAAGCTATTCTACATGAACTTAATTATGGAGATAAAGATCTTCACACACTGACAGCAAAAATAGTGTTTGATTATATTCCTAAAGACATGTCTGCAAAAGAAGTAAAACATAAATATCATAAAGAAAGGCAACTTTCAAAAGGATATGAGTTTGCTTTTAATTATGCAGGTAATGCTAATACTATAAAAAGAAACTTTGGTCTTACCGATGAAGAGGCTAATAGAATTTATAATGCTTACATGAATGGCTTTGATGGGCTTAAAAAATATCAAGAATTTAGAAAAAAAGATTGGTGGGAAAAAGGATATATAGACCTTAATCCTAAAGTAGGTTATAAGGCTTTTATATATGATTATAAGTATCTGAAACAATGTCAAGAATCTTTTAAAAAAGAAGGATTTTGGGAATATTATAAGGAAATGAAAAACAGTTGTCCATCATGTGATACAGTGGTTAAAGTAAAAGAGTTCTTTAAAAGAAAATCAGATTATGATAGGCAATCTGTTAATTATCCAATACAGCATACTGGGGCTTTATGTTACAAAGTAAGCATGATTAATTTCTTTAATTATTTAAAAAATAATAATTTATTATTTAAAGTATTAATCCCAGTAACTCCTTATGATGAAATTAATTGTGAAGCCCCTGAAGAGATTGCTGAAGAAATAGCAAATAAATTGTATAACATAATGGTAAAGGCTGGAGCTTATTTCTGTAAAAAATGTGTTCTAGATGCTGAAATATCTAGACAAGGAGATAAAAATTTACCTAATTATTGGATACATTAATGAGAAAAAATAGTGACATAATAAATGCTTTTCTTAACAAAAAACAAGCTAATAATGGAAGAAATAGTCTGCACACAGATGGTAATAGGTTATACTCTTATAGTACATGTATTGCCGAACATTATTCTGATGGTATAGTAATAAATGTTTCTAAATATTCTAAAACTACTAGTGATCATTTGAAGGAGCTACAAAAGGTTAATCCTTATATAAAGCTTAAAGTAAATAATTTACCATTAGGTATTAAATACCTAGTAGGTCTTAATACTGTATATGAAGTAGTTAATAGATAATTATATGCAAGAATTTATTTATAAAAAATATAGATGTCTAAAAGACTTCTACAGTTATGATGTTTTAATTGCTAAAGCAGGAGAAGTAGTTAACATTGCTGCTGCTGGTAGTGATAAATTAGATATATACTCAGATACTAATTCTACAATAATTTCAAAGTCAACTCCTACAGAACTCAAGGCTTTTATGCAAGAATATTTTGAAGAATGTAATAATAGAGTAGAACATCCTTCTCATTATACTTGGCTTAAAGAAAAGTGTGGAATTGAAGTTATTGATATTACTAGACATATGGACTTTTGTCTAGGTAATGCTATTAAATATATATTAAGAGCTGGACATAAGAATGAAGAAGGTTTAAAATCTAATGAAAAAGAGATTGAAGATCTTAAGAAGGCTATATGGTATATTAATGATAAGATAAAACAAATTGAAAATGACAAGGAAAGAGTATGAAGAAAAGTATAATAGAAATTATACTGATATGCTAGGTAAACCTATTAATATTGGAGATACTGTAATAATTAACAGTCATTATTCTGCTTATCCTATTATAGGCAAAGTATCTCATTATACTAAATCTGGTAAAGTAGCAGTCCATCGTGATATAAAGCTAAAGAAATCTTTAATAAGAGATTGGTATTATAGAATTAATAACACAATAGTAGTAATCAAACATTCAAAGCGTAAAAATGATAAAAATATTTAAGTTTTTCAGCAAATCTTGTGGTCCTTGTAAAGTAATGAGTAATCACTTAAAGAAAGTAACAGATGTTCCTGTAATAGATGTAGATATTATGGAAGATGAAAATGATCTTATAGTTCAAAAATATAATGTTAGGGCTGTTCCTACCATTGCAGTTATTGATGAAGATAGGGTAATAAAAGAATTCAAAGGAGTAGTTCCTGAGGATGACTTTTTAAAAGAAATTAATTCAATAATTGAAGATTATAAACCTAATAATTAAAAGGAATGAATATAGTAGCACCATCATTTGAAATAATTGAGCAAAACCCTGGTCTTGAAGGCATTTATGAACAAATAGAATTAGCAGGTAGGACTTGTTATAAGAGTGAAAGAAAAGAAGGTACTACTGCTAAGGATTTTGTAGATAAGATGATTGCTAGTAAGCATTATGCTATGCTGGAGCATGGTACTGTATATTTAAAACTAAATAAACATGATAATGAGCATGTTTGGGATAAATTTGTTGATAAATATACTAACAATCCTTATACTAAAATAAACTATGTTAATTTATCTAGTTTAACTACGTGTATCACTACTAATATGCGTATATTAGTAGAAAATGAATGGCTAGATGATCTTGAATTTCTTTGTGAACCCACAGAGTTTCATGAGAAGAGAGTTTGTGTTAAGTTTATAACTGATAGAGCTATAGCTAATGAGATAGTGAGACACAGAAAATTTTCATTTGCTCAGGAAAGTTCAAGATATTGTAATTATAGTAAAAATCAATTTAACAGTGAAATCTCTATTTGTGAGAATCAAGATGTATACATTAATAAGGTAGATTATTATGTCAATGGATTACCTTTAGAGGAGCTATGGGGTAATTACTATGGAAGTGCTGAGAACTTATTTGCTCTAGCTGTTAGAACTAGTGAGTTTGCTTATATGGAACTTTTAAACAGAGGATGGAAGCCTGAGCAAGCACGAAGAGTATTACCTTTATGTACTAAAACAGAGCTAGTAATGACAGGATTTATTAGTGATTGGGAGAACTTCTTTTTATTAAGAGTTGACGGTATTACAGGTAGACCTCACCCTGATATTTTACTCATATCTAAGCCTTTAAAAGATGAGTTCATTAACAAAGGATATATTAGAATTTAATGTTTTATGGTATGATATAAATGATAATAAGTTAAAATATTATGATATTGTACCTTATTTCGTAGAATCATATAAGACATTAAAGACAAAGAAACCTAAAACTATTGAAGAATTTAGGGAGTTTATTATTAGTAAATCTAGATATATGTTTAAGTCTAGATGTGAATATGAAATTATAGTTAGTGGTCATTTTGATACACCTAAAGAAAAATGGGATATACATGATCAAATTATAATGAATATTGATGTTATAGTTAAACTATTGATGAAGGAATTAAAATCTCATGGAAATAGTAAAAAGAAAATCAGTAAATGATGCTTTATATAAGTATTGCCATTTAGCTGGAAAAGATGACTTTATAGAAGTAACTGAGTGGACTAATGGTGAAGGATTTGATATAAACATAGGTAAGAGCACTAGAAATGAATTCTTGCAGATTACCCATGGTGAATTAGATGCCATTAAGATGCTTACTATATATCTATGTAGTCAACAAAAGTAATAGTTATTAGTTATAAGTAGGAGAGTTTATACTCTCCTACTTTTTTTTACTGTGTATTAAACATTATTCATAAATCATTTGGTAATATGAATAAATTTATTTAACTTTGCATACTAAGTAAATAACAAGTTAAAATTTATTAATAAAATGGGAATATCTTGTGCAAATATACCTAAAGATGATGTAAAAGAGTTAAATAAACGTTTGATACATAAGTTTGACCAACTTAATATTAGAAGAGAAGATTTAACGCAGGAAGAAGCAATTGCTGTACTTACTAAACTGTCTACTTCTACAGGATTAACTCTGGAAACTCTTATGAAGGTAGAGCATAAAAATAAAATCGCAAATGCAATAGCAGAAGCAAGAAATGCTAAAATAGAAGAAAAACAAGCATTAGAAAATAATAAAGTGGGCAAGGCTACTTTTAAAATAGTAAAATCAGACAAATGGACCAAAGCATCTGTTAGACAGCATCAAGAGATTTTATTCATATTTGATGATAATTTGCAGGCCAGTAATACAGTTTTTGGAGAAACAATTGGTGATGCTTTAGAAGTAGAAGGAGGAGTAAAACTAGCAGTTAGGGAAACATCTTCACTTGTTAGAACTGATACAAATGGTGATATAAATAGCAATGCAGTAGGTATTGTTACTAAGAAAAATGCTCAAAATTCAAAAGGAATTTTTATACAAGAAGAAGGATTTTTTCAAGATACTGATGCTGATTTTGACATGTTTGTTAAGGCAAATGAAAGAGCAATAGCAAAAATTAAAAAGATGCTATTTGCTGAAGATAGTGCTTATAAAAATGTATCTATGTTAGGATCTTTAGCTTCAGAAAAATCTTCTCTACCAAAAAGATTTGCTGAAAAATTAAGAGATATGCTTAATAAGGAACTAGGCATTATGGCTCAGGTAATTAAAAATGATAAAGGTGGATACATGCTAGAAATACAACCTTTAGGAAACCCAAAATCAACCAATTCTGATAGCTTAACAGAAAAACAAAAAGAAGCTATACAAAAAATAAATGAGATATTTAAGAGCCTGCAAAAAGAAAGACCTCTTATAGATCCTTTAGAAGTAATAGATGATAAATCTATATTAGCAAAAGTATATCCACAAATAGAACAAAGAATAGCTAGAGTAGCTTTTGTTAGTGAGAAATTTTCAAGCGAACTTAATACTATACTAGATAGATATAAAGCATATTATGAAAGTAGATCTGATAGAACAGAGGATGAAGAGTTTTACTATGAAGGCCTAACAAAAGGAACTAGAGAACAGCAAAAAGTATTTGCTTTAGGACATTTAACAGTAGAGGGCTTGCCTTTAGCTTCTTATATACTAAATAATATCAAAAAACAATTGACTAATGTGATAACCCAGGGCAAAACTAAAGACGGTTATGAAGCCTTAGTAAATATATTAATAGAAGGTAAAGGAGAGATAGGAAAGAACTTCCATGAAGAACTTCTTGCTAGAGGAATACCATTAAGTAATGTAAAAGTAGTATCAAATATGGCTGCTGCAAGAATTAATTATCTTGTAGAGGAATATGAAAAAATGCTTTATAAAGATAATGAGGCAGATGTATTTGCAGCATTATGTGAAGAAGCTGCTTATGAAATAGAATTTAATGAAAACATAAGATTGAATTTTATAAGAAGACCCATAACAGAAACTGATGAAATTCATGAAGATTTAAAAGAGGAAGATAAAGAGAATGCTAATAAAGAGGGGTACATGATTAAGTATAAACTTATGGACCCAGCAAAGACTTTAACTCTTAATATTAAAACTCTTCTTAGTAGTCTCTATAAAAGGGATCCTAGAAACCCAGAATATCATGTATTCAATGATTTAGGAAACAAGGTAAGAATGGATGCTTTAGTTGCTTATAAAATATTACTAGATGAATTTGCTCCTAATATGAAAAGTCCTGAGGATTTTACTGCTACTCTGGATAAATGTATTGTAAAATATCCATGGTTAGCTTCTATTAGAGATTTATTAGTATTTAACCCAAAAAATCATAGAGCTTTTAATGAAGATTTAAGAAATGAGTTTTTTGGTGCAATGAGAAAAGCCCAAGTTCCTTATGGTGTGATAAGCCCAAATGGATTAATGCAAAGATTAAATAGAAGTACTTCTGCTGCTGCAGTTCTTGATAATATTAAACGTAATTATGAAGGCCGTGTAGTATTATCCAAAACAGGATCAATTTACACTGAAACTGGTGAATGTAATAAAACAAATTGTTTAATATTAGAACATTTATTTAAAATAGATAGCGGTTCACAGACTAGAATACAAGGTCCAGCTGTAAAAACTAGACAGGAGAAAGCAATATCATTCTTTATGAGCTGCCCTCTAGGCTGGTCATTAAGAATGTTAAAACAATCTAGAGTTAGAAATGGGCGTATTACAGGGGGTATTGTAAAAAACTTAGTTACTGCATTACAAATATTGTCTGGAGTACATGAAGTACATGGAGAAAAAGCAGCTTTGGAAACTGTGTTACAGAAAATAGGTATTGATACTAATAAAATGCATATTGATAGTCTGTTTGGAGATATTCCATTTATGGAAGATGAAGATCTCGAAAATATTAAATCTTTAGATGATTTACAGGAAATTATATCTGGAGATCAAATAAATGGACTTATTAAAGCATTAGAATCAATAGAAATTATAGTTAGTAAATATGACGAAGGGATGAATCTAGTATCAAACCTTCAAGCCGCATATCTAAGATTGGCTTCTGCTCTAACTTTAGTAGCTGATGGTTATACTTCTATGACTTTTAGACACGGAGATACTACAAGAGCTACTTATGCAGCTCCTGATTTTATATCTGACTTAGTAGATATAATTCATAATACAGATAATATAGAAGCTGCTAATGCTTGGATAGAAGAAAATTATGGAAAATATGACTTTTTCAAAAATCAATCTTTAGTAAATGCTCCATGGCTTAACCAATGGCTTGAAGATTTCTTTTATACTCCAGATAATGGCGCAACCTATCCTTATAGAGATGGCTTTGAGTACATAAACCTCTTATCTTTAATGGGGTCTGAAGAAGATAACTTAATAGGAAACGTAAGTAAAAATAACTTACTTTCTGGAATTATACATGCTTACTTCTCTGCAAATAATGATTCTGGTGGTCGTACTTTTGGTTATTACAGATGTCCTTTATTTGCAGACGTTGATGCCTGTGTTGTATTAAAAGGAAGGCGTTATACTGGAGAGGGTTATAAAGACGCTATAACTACAAACTTAGTAAAAGTAATTCTACAAGAAGTTAATAGAATCAGAGCTGTAAATAAATCAAGTGCAGACCCTAATGCTATTAAAGTAGAGTATTATAATGAAGGAAAAACAAATGGTTCTAAATTTCAGTATTTTCCAGAGTTTAATGACCAAGAGTTATATGATGAAATTTTTGCAGCGTGTACTCCAAAAACAGATGAACTAGAAACTTCTATTAAATTTATAGAAAGAAGAGACAAACAATTAAAAGAAATAGTTTCAAGACTTTTAGAAGAAAAAGCAAAAACTTTCATAGAAAGTGTAAGTCCTTCTTTCAAAACATCTATGTATAGAAGGCTAGAAAATAATGAGAAAAAGAAAAACAATACTACAAAAGAAGACCAAACACTAACAGTAATAGAAGTAGATAAGGCGACTTCTGCAGAAGAACTAAAAGAAATTAATGAAACACAATCAAAACAAATGGATGAACGTCTGATTGAGTTTTATTATAATGATTTCTTTGCCCAGTCTCAAATACAACAACTTCTTGGAGGAGATCTAGCTTTTTATAAAAACTTTACTGACTATGTAAAGAGAAACAAACAAGCATATGCTTGTGGTGAAAAGCTGTTTGCTAAAGAAACTAATGAAAAAGGAGAAATAGTAGGAGATTTAGTAGAAACTGCTATATACTTAGAAGATGCAGATATAATGTCTAATTCTTATGAGAGTTTGAAAAATTTACTAATAAGCTCTGACATGACCGATGTAGATAAAGCACAATTAAGGTATGTCCTAGAATCTTATAAAAAGATAACAAGTACTGATGGTCAATCACTTAGAACATTAAACTCTTTTAGAAAGATTTTTAAAGCTAAAGGAGGTACTTGGACAGATGAAATGGAAAGAGCTTATCAAAATATTACAAAACATAAAACTATAACTGCTAAAGATTTCTTATCATTATGGAACCCAATTAAGCCTTTTTATTTTGGGTATGAATCTCTTAATATTAATGGCAGGCAAGAGAAGGTAATTACTCAGCATAAGAATTCAGAATATATGATAACTGCTTTGTATTCTTTCTTAAACACTGCTCTTAATAAGTCACCAAAGCTTGTAGGACTTCATAAATTTATGGATGCACATAATATTGATGTGGTACATTTCCATAGTGTTGTAAAAGAAGGGTATAACACTCCTTTTAGTTTAAATCATGATTCTAAAAAGTATGATGAAGCTCTAAAACAAGGTAAAATTACTTTATTTGGAAAGCCGTTTACAGGCACTCATAAGGAATACATGAAAAAAATAACAGAAGCTTTAGAAAATGGTACAATATCTCAAGAAAGTTTTAATAAAGCAAGGCAACAATTTGACCATTCAACAGAAAAGGCAGTTGTAGAAGATTTAGAGAAACAGTATGCAGAGAACCCTAATAAGAGTGTAATGTTAAAACAGTTTTCAATGGACTCTTATATGATTGTGCAGCCTTCAGGAGACCACTTGATAGATGAAGACGCTATTTTAGGAACGCAAGCAAAAAACATTATTATGGCAGATCTTCCTAGTGATTTTTCTATGACAGTGACTATAAAAGGTAAAGAGCATACAATGAATAGGGAAGAGGCTGTTAAATTATATAATACTTTATTAGTAGATAACCTTTTAGATAGTTTTAGTGAAGTAAGTAAAGAATTCACAGATATACATTCTCTACAAAAAGCTTTATTTGCTAAAATGCAAAACAATCCTAAATATGGAAAAGATGTTAAAGATGCTTTGCAAATAAATGAAGATGGAACAGGCTTTATGATGCCTTTTAATAGCCCTACTCTGAGTAATAAGATTGAGGAATTAATGCTTTCAACCTTTAAAAATACTATTCAAAGACAAAAAATTAGAGGAGGTAATGCAGTTCTTGTATCAAATTTTGGACTTCATGATGATTTACATGTTGTATACAAAGATGGGAAAGATGGAAGTAAAGGTATTGAATACATTGAATGCTATTTGCCTGCTGCTTATAGTGATATGTACAAAGACTTTTTGAGAGATACACCAGAGGGTTATCAAATAATTGATTTTGAAGCCATGGAAAAAGCTTTAGACGGAGCAAACTCTAAAGAAATATTAGATATTATAGGGTATAGAATTCCTACTGAAGATAAGTATTCTATGATGCCCATAAGAATAAAAGGGTTTATGCCTGTTACCGCAGGGTCTACTATCATGCTCCCCACAGATATTATAACAATGTCTGGTACTGACTTTGACATTGATAAGCTGTTCTTAATGATGAAAGAGTTTGATAGAATAATGTATCCTAGAGAGCTTTATGATGAATTCAAAAAGTATATAGAAAATAATAAAAATTCTATAGCAGAATCTGATAATTTACTAAGAGGAATTTTTGGAGATTCTATAGATGAAGCTTTAGAAGAAGAAGACAATCAATATGCCAAATTAGGCAGAATATTAAAATGGAAGCATCAAGGATATTCTGAAAAAGATGTTGAAATTCTTGTTAATTCTAATGATACATTTGCTGAATTCATGGAGGAAGTGGGTGATAGAATGGCATTCGAAAAGCCTAGATATAAAGTACTAAGACCTAGAACTGAAAAGAAAGGAGAACAACTGTCTCTTGATGACATTTCTAAGCAATCCTTTGAACAAAATGTACATAGAAGAATTGCAATAAGAAATAACATGATTATTGATATGATGTGGCAGGTTTTAACTAGTGAAGAGGTATCTAAGCTTATGATGCAGCCAGGTAACTTTGATAGAGTAAGGCATTCTTCAAGGCAGCAAAAAATAATGCATAATCCTAAAGCTTTGGCTTCTTTTGTGGCTAAATGGAAAGAGTTTAAGAAAGCTCACAACACAGAAATAGGACTGTATGATTATATGAACAGCCAGAGCACTGAACAATTAGAAAAGTTCTATGAAGAAAATGCTGATATAATTAGTCCTCTTGATATTATAGACTATGTCAATATGCAAAAAAATCTAATGGATGGTAATGCTCTTATTGGTATGTTTGCAGTTAACTCTTCAAACCACTATAAATTACAGTTTTTGCCTATTACAATTGCAGAAGACTATCAAATAACTATTAATGGTGTAACTATAACTAATATTGACTTACAAAACTCTCCTATTACTGGAGAAAGAATTGGTAGAATAAATGCTGAGTTTCAAGCTGCATCTCCTGATAATGGTAAAGACCCTTGTTTAGGTGATATAGGAGCTAATGCTTCTACAGCTTCTAAAATAGGGTTCTTAGCAAGAATAGGATTAACTCCACAAATGATAGGCATTTTAAATACTTGTGATGACTTCTTCGAATATTCCCAAAGTATTTATGATAAAGTACGTAAGGAAACGGCATTCCCTAAAGTAAAAGATTTTAATATAGACTTTAATAAGTTGACTGAATTAATTGCATTATTTAGAGCAGATAAAGAAGTATTTGAAAAGCAAATGTTAGATACAAATAATAGAATGTTTGTAGCGATGTTTTCTGAAGTAATGGGCAGAATAAACAAATTAAGCGCTATTTTAGGTAAGGTATCTAAAGTTTCTAGAGTAGATTCACCTAATGGCGCTCTAGCTGTTAATATTCCTAATGCTATTCAGCAACATTATGGTGCAAAAGACTTTATAAAAGAAGTTACTATGCCTAATTGTCCAATAAAAGGTCTTGATAAATTAATCAATATAGATCTTGATGCTGGCAATATGCAAAATGAAGAGTATAGAGAGATAATCAGAAAAAGGATTTTAGAAGCTCCCGTACCTAGACTACAAGCAGCTTACACACTAGGCATTAAAAGTGGTTTGTCATTATGCCAAGAATGGTTCCCAGGGCTTTCTGATCAAGCTCTAGAAATCTTTGAAATTTTAAGAGAAGAAGTTAAAAATCCTCTTACTTCTAAAAAAAATACTACATTAGTTAGAAAATTCATAGGAGAATTAACTCAAGCAATTCTATCTGGCGAAAAATCAATATTTGCAACTGATGAACACAGCACTATAATGGAAAAAAGAAATTACTATATTCATGATTTCCCAATGAAATTTAAAGCCTTTCTTGAGGAAAAAGATGAAGAAGGCAATTTAAAATATCCTGAAGTAGTCAATTCTGATGTTATACGAAGATTGACTAATTTAGATCAGAAAGGAATAAAATTTAAAAGTATAAATGGTATTTCCGATAGAGATAGAAAGCATTATATAGAAGAATTTGAAGCTTTGCTGGATAGCGATAAGCAAGAAGTGAGAGATATTGCACAAGACTTATTTATGTACAGCTATTTTGATAATGGGTTTCAGTTTAGTCATAATAATTTTGGAATACTTTTTACTACAAAATTCCTAAAAAAGATGCCTAAATTTATTAGTGCTTTAAATGAGGGAAATGCTAATATTTTAAATAGTAAATTCCCAGACTATCAATTTGTGTATCAGTATATGCTTAATCATCCTGAATTATGTCCAAAGGCAAAATACGGTACCTTTAAAATACAAGGCAAATATCTATTTCCAACAAAGGAAAAAGTATACAACTATATGACTTCAAGCCCCCATAGTTTCAGGCCTATAATGTTTATTCAATATAATGGAAAGTTGTATAAAAAGGTTGAAGATAACTCAAAATTATATTATGAAGAGTATGATAACTATAATAAAACTACTATACCTTTCTATGATCTAAGTGAGGATTTTCGTAATATAAACTTTTCAGATTTACAAGGTAGAGGTAGAATTGGATATATTGCTGAAAAGGGCAGTACCCTACAAAACTTAGCAATGGCCAACGGCCTTGAAGATGCAAACATTGCTTTACAAGAATTTTAGGAACAAGATATACAAGAAATTAAGGAAAGAGATATAGAAAAAGACCTAAAAGAAATTAAGGAAAGAGATATAGAAGAATTTAAAGAAAAAGAAGAGGATCTAAGTCCAGTGGCTAGTACTCTTGAAGATCAAGAACTTCCAGATGCTCTTGAAGATACAGGTTGGTTTGACACTGTGGATAAAGATATGTCAGAACCTGCTGGTTTAAAAAGAGAAGCAGCAGCACTTGAAAATGTTGAGCAATTTATTATTGCTGAGGCATTAGATAAAACAGAACAAGAAGCACAAGAAAAAAGTCAGGAAAAAGATTCAATTGAAATCTTTTTAAATGAGTTTCCTGAAACTGAAGATCCAAATGATAAAATTTGTAAATAAAATTAATTAAATTGATTTAATACATGGGAAAGAGTTGTAGTATACTTCCAAAACATGGTACAAGTACTTTTAGACAATTAAAATAGAATTTTGGGCACAAAATAGCTGCTGAAGTATTTAACAGAGTTATTACTGACAAATTCAAAGATAAGTTTGAAGATACCCTCACTTTAGATAGTGAGGGTATCCCAACTTACTTAAGCATAATACAAAATCCTTTAGTAAAGAATTATATAGGAGAATCCACTATTCTAGAAAGTTTAAATAAGAATAGTAAAACAATGCCTAATACTTTAGAAAATGCTAATATTCTTATTAATGAAGCTGCTAGAAAGAATGCTGAAAACAAAGACTATATAACTATAGTTGATACTGTTGATAATAATACTTTAACACTTAGAGTTGTAAAGAAAACTAAAGAAAATGAGGATATTGCTAGGCATTAGCAGGCTATTCAAAAACTTAATAATATAGTAGTTGAATTTTTAGAAAAAGCAGGAGTAACAATTGAGCATATGTCTTCTGTAGAAGTAGCTGTAGGTAAAGTAGGCGAAGTCAATTTTAATCATGCTAAAGATATAGCAAATGAATTTACTGGACTATTAAGAGTTGCAAATAATATGCAAGGATCTGCAGCTTTATCAGAAGAATTTTCTCACTTGTTAGTAGGTATTTATAAAGATACTCCTTTAATTCAGAGAGCAATAAACTATTTAAAAAACCCTGATGCAGCAGCAAATATACTAGGTGATAAATACTATGATTATTTAGAGGCATATGCAGGTGATATGGACAGAGTTGCAGAAGAAGCTGTAGGACATATGTTAAGAGAGTAGTTTTTGAATTTACAAACAGAAAAAAAGAAAGTATCTATATTTTAGAGGGTTAAGGACTTTATAATTAGCAAATTTAAAGGTATTAATCCTGGACATTATAAAGATAGCATTGACTCTGTAGCACATGATTTAAGCAAGTTTGCAGAAGATATTATAGCTAGAAAAAAAGTTCCAACTAAAGAATAGATAGTAAACTCTGCTAGAAATACTAAATTTAACGCTTTGTCAGAAAAAGGAAAATAGCAAGCAAAAGTTTTAAGAATGGCAGCCCAAAGATTACATAAAGAGGCAAGCATGCTATAGAACACAAAAGACGGTAAAGAGAGGTCTGATAAAAAGAAAACAGCTTTAGCATTATCTGATAGTATAAATAAAAATATTGTTAAAGAGGATACTATGTTAGCCATAGCAGAGCTACTTAATACTTCATTAGACGAATTAAATAGTGTGTATAGTAAATTAGGTGATTTAAATGAATTAGAACTGCAAGATAAATTTATTGTACTAAGAAATGCATTAAGAACTTTAGAATCAAATGGCAGAACTATAAATGAGTTATTTAGTGTTTTAAGTGAAGATTTTCTAAAGGATGCAGATATACTAAGCCAGCATTTTATGATTTAGGATGCTCAAGACTCCTTAAAAGAATTTAGAGCTAGTGAGCCTATATCTATGATAGATACTTCTAGATTAAATTAGTAGGAAATAGCAAGATTGATAGTCAATAACTCGGCAAATATAATATTATCTCAGGATGGAACTCATTATGTTAATACTAAAACTGGAGAGAAGTATATGAGAACTACTCAAGTCATTTAGACTTATTCTGAAGGACATACTTTTGATCCTAATAGCCCTTATATAGTACCTTCTACAAACATAGGTACTGGTATGGATGAGTTAGTTAGAGACTTCATTCAAGGCAGAATTACTTTTAATAGAACTACTTCAGAATGGGAAGTAGAAGGAGAATCTCTAGATAAGGTATACCCAAATGCTAATAAAGAAGATTTAAATCTTTTTGTATCTCAACTTAAGAAAAAAATAAAAGAAAATATTACTGATGAAGGGATTACATTAATACCTAGAGATGTTACTATTGAGGGAACTGTTAATACAACAGATGGGAAAGGCACTACACATATAATACAAGTAGCTGGTACTCTTGATCTTTTAGGATATGATTAGGAAGGTAATTGGTATATATATGATATGAAGACTCATAGAGGAAATATTAATAATGATACAAAGGATAAGTATGCTAGACAAATATCTTTGTACAAAAAACTTCTTGAAGATAAATATGGTATAACAATCAAAAACTTGAGTATTATTCCTATTAAAGTTAATTACCCAGCACCTAGAGGAACTACTGCAGGAACCGCTGAATATCGTGTTAAAGCTGATAAGTCAGCTAAGTACAATGGCAGAGAAAGTAATTAGCTAATAAAAGATGGTAATGAATTTAAGGAAGCAAGGCCTTTCTTAGAAGATTTTATAAGTATGGAAGAAAGTGCTCCAGATGTTAATTATAGAAAGTTGTCCAATGATCCAACAAATGGTATAGGAAATGCTAAAGATTTTATTTTAAAAGCATTAAACAATGTAAATAGTTAGTATGCTATGTTAAGAGAGAGATTCTATACTTAGTCATTAGAAGAATTTGTTAACTTCTTAATACCTTTTATGGGAGAAACAATGGAAGTTAGTGATGGTAAAGGAGGACTTAAAACTGTAAGTATTAGAGAGCTGGTAAAAAAGGGTAATAGAGATATTACCATGATGTAGAGGTATTTTACTACAATGGCTGATAATCCCGATGGATTACTACAAGCTTTTGATAAAATTGTTAAAATACAAAAAGCTGAACAAAGGCTTAATACTATTGACCTATCTCAAAGGATTTTAGCACTAGGTAAAGAATATGAAAGTAAAGGTATTACAGAATATAGTTGGATGTTTGAACCTGGAAATTAGCATTATATTACTAAGCTTATAATTGATAATGTAGACTATTCTTATAATAGAAGTGCTTATGAAGAAGCTAAGAGAAGATACTTAGAATCTTTAGATAAAATATATGGTAAACACCCAGAAATAGGCAGTAAAGAGTATAGTGAAAAAAATAAACTTAAACTGTAGTGGATTAAAGATAATACAGAAAAAGTTATGATAGATGGTAACAGTACTACTATACCTAACCATAAACTATATCCATCAAAATGGAGTAATTTGCCTGCAACTAAAAAAGAATTCTATGATAAATGGATGGAATTAAAAAATGAATTAGATGCTTTACTCCCTAATGGTGCTACTACTTTAACTAATACTATTAAAATAAGAAAATAGACTAGTGAGAGAGTTACAAACTTACTTAAGAGTGGTGATATTCAAGGTATAATTTAGGATGCTAAATCTAATTTTATAAGAAGTTTTGATGATGATTATAATTACAAAGGCATCACAGGATTAAATGATGAAGAAGTACTAACATTACCATTATATTATTTACATAGTCAAAACTCCTCTGATATAACTAATGACGTGATAGGCAGTTTAATCGCTTATGCAGATATGGCTTATAATTATTAGGCTATGCAGGAAGTAATAAACCCCCTAGAAATTGGTAGGAATTGGGTAATGCATAACAGACGTATACCACAAACTAAGGGTGGAAGAACTTTAAAAGGTTCAGTTAACATCGGAGATAGAAGAATGGACACAGAAGGTGCTATTGATCCTATGAAAAGTCAGTTTGGATAGTTACTAGATGATTTCTTTGAATCTAAAATATATGAAAAGTATTTAATAGATAATGGAGAAATTAATGGAATTAATGTTAATAAAGCAGCAGGGGTACTTCTTAAATTAGGAAGCATGATTTAGTTAGGATTCAATACATTAGCTCATGCTGCCAATGCTATTACAGGTATAGCTATGCAAAATATTGAGACAGTGACTGGACAGTTTTTTAATGCTAGGGAGTTGGCATCAGCTGACAAAAACTTTATAGCATCTCTTCCAGATTATTTAGGAGATATTGGATAGAGAATACCTAAAAGTAAATTAGCTCTTTTTGATGAAATGTTTAATGTTAAACAAGATTTCAGGAAAAAACAAAAGAACAAAGATTTCTTAAACAAAACAATTATAGGAAGAATATTTGGACCTAGAATGTAGTTTTTAGGACAAGATGCAGGAGACTTTTGGTTATATAATAGAACTGCTATAGCTATGGCTAAAAGATTTAAACTTAGAGATGCTAATAATAATTTTATATCTTTGTGGGACGCTTTAATAGTAGTACCTATTGATTCTGCCCATCCAGAAAGAGGTAATAAACTAGTATTAAAAGAAGGAGTGACTAAAGAAGATGGAACAGAATTTAGTAGATTTGATAAAGGAGAGTTTGAAAGACAAATAGGAGATGTAAATAGGCATTTATTTGGTGTATACAATGATGAAGACTCCATTGCTGCGAGAAGAACAATGTGGGGAAGATTTTTAATGTAGTACAGAGACTGGATTCCTAGTCAACTTAGATATAGATTTGGCACTAGGACAGTTAACCAAGATGCCAAAGTAAAAAGAGAGGGTTATTATAGAACTAGTTTTAGGTTTTTACGAGATATTACAAAAGAACTAAAAAACGGAGAAAAAACTATACAACAATCTTGGAATCAATTGGAGGACTTTGAAAAAGCCAACATTAAAAGAGCAGTTGCAGAAATAGGCTAGTTAGCTATTGTTAATATTATATGTTTTATACTTGGATCTAAAGCTAAAGATAAGGACAGATCTTGGGCAGAAAAAACATTTAGAGCTTTAATGTTCAGAGAAAGGACTGAATTAGGAGCACTAACAGTGGGATTATCAATGCCACAAGAATTTATTAACATTATAAAAAGCCCTGTAGCAGCTACTAATATTACTCAAGATATTCTAAATACAGTTAATGTACTCAATCCAGTTGCTTGGGCTACTGAAATTGAAAGTGGTCCTTATAAAGGACAGAGTGAGGCATATAGAGCTTTTGTAAATTCTCCTATAACTTTATGGTATAAAAACATTAATAAAACAATGAATCCTGATATAATGGAAAGGTATTATGAAAATTTAAAATAATATAAAAACACAAAATTAGGGCAGTGCATTAATTTGCATTGCCCTAATTTTTTTAATTATTACATACACTGTAGTAGTAACTCTTTCTATTCTATAGTTAATTGTTCATAGTTTTCTTTAGAAAACCTTCGTTTTTCCATATAACTTAATGTCTCAGAATCAAGATTATCATATTGATATTTTTCATTTTTATACTATAATAACTCTTGTCTAAAAGTATCAATAGAAGTAGCATCTTGTCTAGTATTTAGTTTATTTCTATATATACTCCAAAACAAAGTATCCATCTAAGATTCTCTGCCTAGTAATGACAATAATATATGTTTTAAAGATTTAAAAATATTATTTATAGTACCCTTAATACTAGAATCCTGTCTTTCAATCATAAATTGTCTAAACTTCTCAGCAAGTTTTTCTTCTAAAGCCATTCTATCTAGATTTCCATATATTTTAGAGGCCTCTTCAAATAAAGCAGACTTTTCAGAATCCTACAATAATGTTGAAGTTATATAGTGAAAAGCCTCATGAAAAGCTGTTCCTTTAGGGCTTTGATCACTGATATACAATACACCATTCCTAAATAAGCCATATACCTCTTCTGGATTACCCTATTCGTTAATTATTTTTATAAGGCCTTTAACTAAAACTACTCTACCTTGTTCACTTAACTTAGGAAATAGTTTAGATAGTTTTTCAACATCTTCATGAAGTTGCTATGCAGTAGCTTTCTAATCTTGAGTATCAGATACTCTAAGAGGATTACCGCCAGGTCTAGGTGCTCTTCTTTTCCTAGGTTTAGGTAAATCAGGCAAAGGATGTGACTAAGGAGAATCACCCCACTCAGATCCTAATTCTGAAATAGAAAGAGCGGGAGCTGCAGGTCTACTATCATATATTATAGAATTTGCAATGGCTGCCAGTTGATCCTCAGTTAATGCTCCAGTTGTCTCATCTACTGCTATAGATCCTGAGGGAGATATTTCTATTGTAGAATTTCCAGATTCAATATGTACACTACCAGAAGGAGTGCTTTCAGATCTAGGGCCAGTAGATTCTCTAGGAGGCTTAGCCTTACGTTGTATATCTGTTTTTTCATAAGTAAACCAATCATTAATAGTCCTAGGACTATTATGCATAACATTAGTAAAAATAAGTTTAGACATTTCTGCCATATATTCTTTATCATCTAATCTATTGTAATCAAGATTTACTGTAGGAAATATGTTATTACCATTAGCGTCTACCCCTACTGGTGTGTTTGCTACTTTTTTAATAAATAAAGATACTTGTGAGTTTTGAAGTGAACCATCTTCAAGTAATGTAAAAGTATGAGCAGCACGTGTACCATCTGAACTATCCCAAAGAAGTCTAACATGCTTACCATCTTCAGAATAATCTATATTAAGATTCTTTAAACTAGGCAACCATTTACGTATTTTAGCTTTATTTTGTCCTACATTAAGAACATTAGATAATGCTAAAATAGCATTAGTAGTTTCTGTTATATACCAAGAATTAGACTAAGCAATTATAGACCTTAAAGGCATACTAAGACATAATAATGGAATCTATGCCCCAGTATTAGATGTAACATATACATATACCTAACCATTAATAGGCATGAGAGGCATTAAAGGATTAGTTACAGCTGCAGACGATCTGTCTGTATTTGATATTATAGTTATAGGAATATCCTCATTTCCAAATACCCTACTTATAGAAGTCTCAAAAGAACTAAATGCAGGGTCACCACTTCTCAGAGATTCCACAGTAGTAGTTATACTAGAGACATTACTATTTACATTAGTATTAGATAGAAGTTCATTACAAAGTTCTTCATAAAGAGCTTTATCTTCTGGATAGATTTCTCCTATAGTTTTATCTCCCCCTCTTCGTAAAGCCTGGAAGTCTATTGATGTTGGAAGGGATCCTATAACCTATTGATTACCTTGTTCATCAATAACCATCATAAGTATAACAGGAACCCCAGCTTTTGCATTAAGTTCTTTATCAGTAGTAAAGAGAATCTTTTGCCCTGTTTTAAGTTTAAGATTAGGGTTAACACCACTAATATAGGTGTATGCCCCACGCTCAACAAGATACTTATGCACTGCTTTTATATACTATTTAAAAGCTTCTGGGTCTACACCTTTTGGAATATCTTCAGGATATTCTTCATAGTGCTAAGGCAATGTTTCTTTATCTTGTCCATGTAAATAATATTCACTAATCTAACGCCTCCTATTAAAGCCTGGCTACCCTTCCTAGGGAGGTGTAACTTTTTTATTTTCTCTAAATATCTACTCTAAAGTAGTTGCAGGACTAACAGCAGGCTCTTCTTCCTACTCCTATCTTGGTTGCTAGGTGTTGTCTTGTGGAATGTCTGTAATATCTTCTCCTGTTTTATCCTAAGGTACTGAACTCTTACCAGGGTCAAATATATTATCCTAGGGTACATTATCTTCAGGATTTGTATCTTTAGGAACTGCATTTAAATTAGGCTCTGCTTGAGGATTATCTTTAGGAACTGCATTTGCGATTTTATCCTCAAAATCAGAAAGAGCTTCATCCATCTGTGTTATAGAATTAATTAGATCATTGGATATTTCATCTAGAAAGTCATGAAGCTCTAATTCAATAGCAGCGAGCTGACGCTCTTTTAACTCATCATCAATCTCTTGTGGAACACTATCAGATAATTTATCTTCTATTTCTCCATTCTAAATACCGTCTTTAAGAGAATCAAGAAGACCTTCAATAGAGTCTTCAAATGGCACTTTTTCATCAATCAAATCTCTAAGTATCATAGCCCCTTCATCTGTCAAGCCCTTATCATCAATAAGATCATCTAAAGAATCAATGCCCATAACTAATTGTTTAGCCTTTTCTAGTTTTTCTTTTTGCTCAGGAGTCAGGCCTTCCATAAGTTTATCAATTCCTCCAGCATCTTGAATGCTACTAGCATTATTTTTAAGGTAAGATGCTATAGATCCTATTGGAGCATTCCAATCAATGCCATTAATAGTTTGGTTCATTCTATTACTGGACTGTTGTTGTGTAGCCGCATTAATAGAATTTTCATGAGCCTAATCTATACCCTTAGGATTTTTTAAGTATTCATCAAGAAGTTCATTATACTTCCTATGACTATTACCTATAGCTTTTAAATCTTTTAAAGTATTAATAACAGTTTGTTTAAAATCTTTAGATTTAGTCTCATCACTATTTATTAAAAACTCAAACTGTTCAGTAATAATCTCACCTAAAGTTTTATCTGTACCTTCAAGCTTTTCACTGCTTGAAAGCAGATATGCAAAATTTAAACCTCCTAAATTTACAGCCTATAAAATCTATTCTAAAATATCATTATAGGTACTTACATTACGTAAACTTTCTAAACGCCCTCCAAAATGAATTTCAGCTGCATTTTGATCAATACCTGCTTCTTTGAGTATTGATTCAATACTTTTTATTGCTTCAAGAGCTTTTCTAAATTCAGGCCTAGATGCTAGTTGTGTAAACAGTTCTTTGTACTTAGTAGTCATTTGCTAAGATCTATCTTCCCAATCTTTCATCATAACTCTATACCAAGTTAAGGTATCAATCTACTCATTGGTAAGAACTTCAGAAGTGGCAGCATCTATTTCATCTTGAGAGTCAGTAATAAGCTTTATTATTTTATCAAAATTATCAATCCTTTTATTTATATCTTGCTTAACTTCTTCTGCAGTAAATGCACTACCATCCTAATGCATATATGGAGATACATAAAAAGCATCAGCAGTAGCAACTTCTGCTTCTAAAAGTGTTAATTCTTCTTTTTTATCTTCAAGTTCCCACATAAGATCGTTGTACTTATCATAGTTTCCTGTTCTCTGACCTTCTAAAAAATACTGCTCTATATCCTCTGTTATAGCCTAAATGCTCTATTCCAGTCTTTTAATTTGTTGTGTTTTTTCCTACACATTTTCATCTCTTGTAGAAATCTGCTTACCAGTCAATTCTACAATTTCTGCAATATCTTCATCTGTAAATTCAGAAGTAACCTGCATAGCTCTTTGTAAAAGATCTAGTCTACCAGCCCTTCTTAAATGCATTACCTATTCAAATATAGCTGCTGTTCTAGCATCTTTATATTCTCTTTCATCATCATGAATTATAGCTCTTTTCATATCATCCTAAAAGCTAGTTTGAGCTATAAGATGCTTCATATTATTTCCTAAAGTACCACTTCTTAAAACTTCAGTAGCTTTTGAAGCAACTTCATCTTTCTATTTTCTCTCTCGTAAATAATCTCTTACTTCTGTAATTGTACCACCAGACATTCCAATCCATTTGCTTTTTCCTAAATAAGTCTAGTTAGTAGAATTATTCTTTCTACCAAAAGTAGGAGAACCAAATAGTCCTATAATACCTCCAACAAAAGCTTCTTCATAGGCATCAATATCTCCATATTGTTTTAAAATGCCCTGTTGAATTGATTCAAATAATCCTCTGGTTTTATGGTCAGCTTCAATATTAAGTTGAGCATCAAATATCCTATCAATTTCATTAGAGTATCTATAGTTAGCAGCTTGGCTCATAGCCCCCTGCATCATTTCTTCCCATAAACCCTCTCTAACAGGTCCTTTTAAAGCAGCATAAGTAATTCCAACTGGCTTACTAAATAAATGTTTAGGAGCTTCTCTAACTAATCCTTTTTCTACTTCTGTTAGACTTTCATAGCCACTAGTTTCTGCCTTTTTAACAATATCTTTTAACTTTTTAAGAGCATCTTTATCTCCTGCTTTAACAGCCGCTTTAGCATCTCTAATAGCTTCTTTTGTAGCCTTAGTTTGAGTTCTATGGGAAGCCCTGCCTGCCTTCCAACCTCCTGCATACATTTTACCAAACATAAGCATATTATCAATGGTTAGTATAGGAATGTTTAATATTCCAGTCATAGTGCCTACATTTTTACTTTGCTTGACTATCTCTTCTTGGCTAATAGCAACTGCCTAATCTATTTCTTTAAATCTTCTCTATAATGCCTGATAAGCATCATAATTACTAGTAGGATCAGGAGTACCATCTATATTAAAAGAACCTCCATTATATATAAACTACTAGAGCGCATTATTCTTTTGTTCTAAAGAATTATTTTCAAGTCTTTGGTTTTCAATTTTTATAAATTCCTAACTTGAATTGTAAGCCTCTTGCAGAGCCTCAGCATGCGCATTAAAAAAAGAACCTACAACCATTTTTGTTGCCCTAGTAGCAGTAGAAGCCTGCATAGCCTTTTCTCCAGCTTCAATTGTAGCGGCGGATAGACCTGCAGCCATTCTTCCTGCATTAATTGCTTTTGCTGCCCAATCAATTGCCTTAGTATATACTCCACCAGAAAAAGCCGCACCAACAGTAAAACCACTGTTTTTTATGACTGTGTCAAAAATAAAGTTAGCAGAAGTTAAATTATCAATAGAATACCATGGACTATCTTGCTATACTTGAGTTCTATAATTAGGAAGATATTCTTCTGAAAGTTTCTAAACTTGATCCATCAAATTAACAATAGGATTATCCCAAAGGCCATCAACAAAATGCTTATTTGGGTCATCACTGAATGCATTAGATACTCCTGTTCCCAATCCTGCTATTAATCCAAGAGTACCATCAACAAATGTAGTTCCTGCTAATACTGTCCCTTTCAAAGTACCATTAACAGCTTGAACCCATGCAGGCTGATTACTTGCTCTTACATCTCCTAAATTATTATAACTTTCTTCAACTGCTTCAGAAGAATCCCATATACTATTACCCCAATAATCTGTACCTCCAGACTGTTGTAGTAATGGGGATTTTTCAAGACCTTCATAAATAAAATCAGTCGATTGTGCATAGCTTGGACCTTTTAACTTAGCAAGAGGGCTAATTGCAGAAGCCTAAGTATAAACTTCTGCATTAGCTTTTTGAAGATCTCTATAAGATTGAGGACCAGTTTTAGTTATATCATTTGTTTTTCTAGCTGCCATAATTAAATACTTACAGGTTTAGTTTCATTATCACTTGTTTTAGAAGGAACTACTAATTGAGTAGTATATAAACTCATCATATCAAGAGCATCTCTTTGCCATTTATCTAATGTTATTTTATCATAATCACTAAGGTTATCATTAGTATACAGTATATTACCTGATAAATCTTTAATAAGCCTGCACTTAGCATCCATCATAGGTCTCTTACCTTTAGTTAGTATTTGCTGGTACTCATTCTAAGCGTTTAAAGCTATATTAATACCACTTTCAGCAGTTACATTTAAACCTTTAGGAAGCTTAATCTTAATAGGAGTACCGCTTCCATCAGTTTTCTATAATAAAAGGGTATTACCATGCTTGCTTATATCTAAATCAGTTGCTGTGTATCCTTCTAAATCATTTATATCTATTTTACCAATACTTTTATATTCTCTATTTTTAAACTATACTTCTTGCACAGCATCATCACCACCATTAGCTGAAGCTACTGCGCTTTTTATTGCCTTCATATAAGCTTCACCATAAGCAGGACTGAGTTTTGTATTGTATCTAGTAGTGTGATAAGTATCATAGGAATCTGCCTAATTATCGTTTATATATTTAACAAATAGATTAGCAATTTGTCCTGGGTTAACCGCTTTAGTTTTGTCATTAATAAAGTCTTTTCCTCCTATGGATTCTATAAATTCTCTAAAAGCAGATCGCTATACTTTTTGACTGCCTACATTAGCACCCACCAAAGAATTACTTGAAGGAATAAAAGACCTGAAAAGCTCTTTTCTACCAGATTCATTCAGTTGGAATGCACCATTTTTATCTTTATAAAAGTATTGAGAATAATTATTAGCAGTCCTGTTAGATTTAACTAGATCTTCTTGAGATCTTAAAGGTAATGGATTTAATATCATATTACCTCCTATATCATTAGATGATTGAGAATATCTATACTATTCAAGGGCTTTCTATCTATTATATTCATCGGTAAATGTCTTTAATTCAGCCTCTCCTAATGCTGCTGATAATCCTTTATAGGCCCAAGATTTTAATTCATTAAGAGTGTTACCTTTAGCCCAATTATAAATACCAGAACCTTGTAAAATATTTTCAACTACATTTCTTAAGAACTGTACAGTCTCAGAATCATGTTGTGTAGCCTAACCCATAGCCGCTAGAATCTATTCAGGAGAAGCTCCTTTCTATATAAGCCTTTGCCATTGATAAGGCAATCCAATTTTTTGTAGCTCTCCTATATTATCTTTAGTGAGTGTTTTATTAAATCCAGATACAGCCTCTGCAACTTGTGAAGCAAGTACTTTTCCTGAATAAAATTCCCCATAAGAAGCTTGAGGATTACCATAAAACTCATCAAGACTCATATCTTCGGCTTTTTTTTGAAATTTTATAGTCTAGTCACTAAGAGAAGCCTTTCTTTGTTCTTCAGCTAATTCTTTTCTTCTAGTATATGCAGTTTCAATTGGAGTAATTTCTCTAGTATATCTAGACTTTAGATTAGCCATATTTCTTCTACTCAATGCACTTAAACCATTAGTAGCTAGCTAATCTACCTATGCCTACAAATCATCTATATATTTTTTATATATTTTATAAGTTGTAGGGTCCTTTTCTTCACTTGCCATATTTTCCCAAATACTAGCTTTATTCTGTATTTCTGAATAAGCATCTTCTAAAGACTGATGAGCTTGAGTTGCCGCCTGTACTTGTGATAATAATTCCTAATATGTAAATGGATTGAATACAGTATTTAATGTTAAATTATACCCTGCCATAATATATTAATTGTTTTCTTGTTTAGAAAGTAATTGTCTGTTAGCCTTATTTTTAATTGCATCCTAATACTCCTAAGGTATATTATAGAAACCATTTATAAGTAGTCTTACCAGTTTCTGGGTCTATCTAATAGTAGTAAGCAGGATTAGAATTTATCATATTTATATGAGCTTCTTCTGCACCTATAGCTCCCAAAGAATTAATAAAATTAGATAAATTAGTTGACCTTGCAGTTGAGCTAGCTAGTCTTTCTTTCTACCCCAATTCAGATGCTGCTAGTATACTTCTAAAGAAAGTATCTCTAGCACCCTAAGCAGCCGCTTGATTTGCTGTAGCAGCCTGCATAAATCCAGCAGAATTAGCTTGATTAGTAGCTCTATTAAACTCTTCAACCCTCTGTCTTTGTGCTAGATTGGCTTCCTCTGCTTTAAGTTGTAACTCTCCTAATTGATTTAGGTAGTTATTATCAGCAGCAAGAATACCAGCCATTGCAGCATTTCTGTTACCTCCTGAAGTATTAAGCATTGCTCTTCTTGAAGCAGCAGCCTCAGCATTAAGTTTATTTGTTGCCCTATTAACATCAAAAGGTCTGTAGGTTAAATAGTTACCTATGGGATTAAAACTTACAGGTGTATACCTTCCTGCTTTATTTGCTGCTTCTCTAATAGCTTCTGCTTCTGAAAAATCAGGAGTATTAGTGACGCCTAATGCGTCTGTTAATGCCGTTATACCAGAACCTACGGCAGGAGCATATCTAAGATTAGCCAATGAAAAACCATCCTAAGTGTTATTTTTTTTATTTTCAGAAAGCTAAAGAGGCCCAGGACTTAAATCAGTATTAAGTTTGACTTTATTATTTTCATAAAAGTTATCAAAATTTATTCCAGTCTTAGGAAGAGTCGTAACTTTCATTGGAATAAGTTCAGGAAAAGCTTCAATATAATCAATAGCAGGAGCATCATAAGGCACAAGTTCAGACCCATAATCAAATTTATTACCACCATAAGCCATTTGTACAGCAGTTCCCATTTGTTCTGGAGAGGAAGCCATAGCAGCAATACCTTGTTGTTGCATCTATTTAGCCATAGTTTTCTATTGCTTAGTAATCCTTTCCTCTTCCTATGCCTGAGAAAGTTCTTTTAGCATTGTATCTAATCCTTTCTTACTTATAGGATCATTAGGTCTTTCTTCAGATTCTTTAGATAGTTTTTTACTAGCATCAGCAAAAGATAAAAATCCTTTTGCTCTTAATTTATATTTAGCTCTTATCTTTTTAGGAACATTTAATCTATTACTAAATACATAATCATTAAATATAGTTTCACCTTCTTCAACTAAATTAGGAACTCCTTGAGGGTCTATACCTACAGGAACTCCTTCATAAGGATTAGATTCATGGGTACCACCATTATTTATATATAAAAGGCCATTAGTAAAGTCAGAACCTTGAGTATTTAATTCCCCACCAAAAGATCTAAGATGTTTCATAGTACCACCATAAGAAGCATAATTAGCTTCTAAATTAGATAGTGTATTCTACTAAGCATTAGCTATTCTATCAGCAAAAGATCTTTGATTAAAAGCTTCTACTTCCTACTTTGCAGCATTTATTCTAGCAGCCTATTTATCATAATTAGATTGCCCAAATAAATTACCTGTTAAAGATGTTAGGGCGCCAACACCTGCACCTATAGCCGCACCATACCCACCAAAAGCAGCTCCAGCACCTGCTCCAGTAGCAGCTGAACCTAAAGCTTCTGATGCTATATTCCATCCAGTCTTTTTTCCTAAATCTTCAGCTGTGGTTAGTGACTACGGTGAATAGGCATTCATAGCAGCTTCTATAGCATCAAAGTTATCTCCACCATAAGTAGGACTAACAGTCTAAGCTTTAGCAGTGTCTATCATATTATTGGCTTTCTATTTAATATCATCACCTATGATATTATCAACCATTCCTGTAAGCATCTAGGCTCCTGCTACAGCGGCTCCACCTATGCCCGACAAGTTAACATTATTTTTTTTAGCCATAATTATTCAACTAATATTCTATTAATAAACTATATACATTAAATGTATTCATTATGCAAAGATACAAATAAAATTTAAATTATACAATATCATAATAGATAAAATATTAGGGACATAAGAATTATCCTATGTCCCTAATGAATCATATTGTATATTTTACAGTAACATCATGGATTGTAGCTCTAAGATTATTATTATTATTATTTTCATCATAAGCATATCCTAATGTTATCTTTGTCCATGTGTTTCTTATCCTGTCTCTATGCTTATCTCCTTTCTCAGTATTTCTAGGAATAATGCCTCTCCATACTCTAAACTTCTTTTTGATATTTACACCAAGACCTTGTTGATACTCATTCTCTACTTTAACATAGTTTATAGGGCATTGTCCTTCACTATTCTCAGCTTCAGATTCTCTAAACTCAAATGTATCAAATACCTTTACTTTCTAAGGATCTTTATTAGAAATGAAAGTAAAGTTCCATGGTTTAAACTCACCATAAAATTCATTATAGTTTCCCACATTATTCTAATATAATTTGAGGGTATTGCCATCGTGTCTTAATGAATAGAACCCATCTGTAACATTAAACATAGCATCATTACTACCATAGCTCATAAATGAAGTAAACTATTGTAATGTAGTAGAATAACATAAAGCATCTTTATCAGCAGGAATAAAATAAATATCATTGTATTTATCATCATAAGAATACTTAAACTCAGTATTAATATACTAATTAAGACCTACTGTTGAAGAAATACTTGTAACACCTTCTCCTATATTATATATCTAGTTTGAATAATTATCTACAAAGTATATACCAGTAGGAGCTACTCCCACACTAAATTTATCCTAACATCCTACAGTAGTACTTATAGGTCTTATTCCTTCAACTTTATTAGAATTAGTAATTTCAATAGGAACTCCATCAGAAGTAGGTATCTATACTCTATTATTAAACATTATCTATGATATACCTCTATGCTAAAAACATATTAATCTGTCTGCCCATTCTATTATCTTAGTGACAGGTCCAGCATTTCCTAACATATCTTGTGTAGAAATATTAGTTATATTAGTCCAAGGATCTACATCCATTGCAGGAAATTTCTGCAATGACCAAGTTATCTACTATTCTTTTTTAAAGTCTTTCTATAATAAAGTATCCACAGTTCTATAATTAAAGAATGTATCTAACTAAGTATAAGCTTTATTTATTAGATTAAAGTTAGCAGGAGTCATGTGTAAATTTGAATTCTATCCTCTATTTTTATCACATCTTCCATCTATATTAACTCTAGTTTCACATAAGAAAGAACCTATCTCTACTATTTGATTCTTATCTTCAGAAGTAAAAGGATAAGTCTTTAAACAGTCATATCTACTATACCAAGTATCTCCATACTCAAAGGTTATATCTGCATCTTTATCAACACTAAGGCTAACAGGTTCACTGGCAGGTATCCATAAATTATTCTATATAGCTTCAGAAGTATTACCTCCATAAATTGTATTTAAATCTACTGGTCTGTATAATTCTGCTAGATATAAGAAAGGATATATGAAGTTACCAGAGTCTTCAGTGCTACTTGGAAAATTAATATATGTTATATTTTCATTATATATATTATGAATATCATCAGCAGTAACATCCTTAAATGCAGGAACACTATTATTAGGATACTGTATATATCTTTTAACTACGCCATTATCATCTGTATACTTAAATACAGACTAATAGTCATACGCAGCAGATGGTGATGTGCCTAATTTTACATACTACTACCATTCTAGTATATCATCATTATTTTTACGATACTAAAAAAGAGCATATTCATCCCATGTTGATCCTACATCCGCCCCATAAACAATAGCTATATCACCCTCTACTTCATCACTATATCCTAAACATCCTAGATCACCGTCTTCAATCTTATACTTAATATTCTTTAAATACAAAGTGCCTTGGTATTTATCTTCATTTTCCCAAAAAGGAGTATAATTATCACGGGTACTTACATATTCAATAGTGCTAGTACCAACTTTAGCATAAGGAAGACTGTATGGAGTATGATAGTTATTGTTATAATTAAGGGCAAATACTGCATGCGGAGTTGATTTGTATTTAATTCTAATTGGATCATTAGTCTCTTTTAAACTAGTAATTTTATCTCCTACGCTATTGTACTTATCTTTTATAGGCCATGCTGAAGGTTCATTAAAAAACATTGAGCCATTGCCTGAAACACAAGCTGTAGGGTATTTACTAGTTGATTGTATAAGAGTATCTACATTACCATAATAGTTTAAAGGCTGTAAATAGGAATTATTAGGAGCGGGTATTTTTATTAAAGACACTTCATTAGAATTGAAAATCTATGGAATAGTTATTCCAGCTGCTTTTTCTTTAGCTGTCCATGAGGAAGTAGCCCAAATATTATATCCAGAATATTTTAAATTAGATATTACTTTGGTTTTCAATTCAGCTGTTCTACTGCCCTAATCAACAGATCTATTAATGTCATTATTTAATGATCCATTTCTATGCCAAGGATATACTAAGTATGGAGTTATTAAATCCCCAGGCTATAATTTTGAGTCTTGGTCATCATTAATAATACAATCTTGATAATAAAACCCAGCAACTTGACTAGACCTGCCTGAAACAGGGTTACCCAAACTTTCATTTATTACACCTTTTGCCTCAGAACTTGCTGCTGGTGATGCAGTTTGTATATTAATATCTCCAATGTTACTTGTAAATGGTATGGCTCCTACTATTCTAAGATCTACATCTTTTTGTGATAAATATAACTATGTAGCCTCATCAAATTCTATATCAGGAGAATGGAAAGTTACAATAGATTTATCTATAAAAAATTTATCTTTATGATTATTTTTAGTATTCTTGTTTATAGAAGAGAGTAAAGGAGATGACGTATTACATTGTATCTCAGCTCCTCTATTAGCTACCTAGTGATTATCTATTGTATTAAATGAATACAAAGAACATTTGTGTTTAAACTATACTGAAGCCCCTTTTAATATTGACCCAGAATCAAAATTTGACATCTCATCAAAATTAGGTATTGTGGGTCTTAAAAACCAAGAAGATTGTGCAAATGGAGAATTAGTATCTCTAGATCCAACATTAAATACAGTAGGGCATAACATACCTTGTGCTAATATAGTTCTATCTTTGATTTCTGATTTTACTATAAGCCCTCTTACTCTTTTACATTTAAGGTCAAGAGCTTTATTAACAAGCTCTTTTTTTACTGTAATTTTAGGAACCCATTTAATGTATTCTGAAGGCCTATGTGATTCTGGCATTTGATAATCATCAATATATATAGGATCTGACCATTTACCTGTTATATACTGAAACTATATACCTAATCTATAGTATTCTCCTGATTTAAATCCTGGTGTATTTTTTAAGTTATCCTAATGTGTATAATAAGGAGTATTAATAGTTTTAGTATGGTCATTAAAGTATCTTTGTGTCCGTAAAACATTAACATCTTCATTCCTATTTTTTACAAAGTCAATATGTACAGGTCTTTTAATCTATATATTACCTAAAAATAAAGTACCATCTTTTGAACACATAGTACCTGCTACAATATCTTCTCCCCCTATAAATAATAACTATTTCTAATCTATAACTTCTCCTACTTGACCAGTGTCAGTGTAAGTAAGAGTAGCAGAATTAATAGGTATGTCAGCTACCTTTAATACATTAGGCACCCCTTCAGAAGATGATCTATGTATAGAGTATATTCTAATATATTGAAAACTAGTATCTGCATTATTTATATTTATAGTAAAGTCGTTAGCTATAGACTCATCTTCTTTACCTCCTCTATTCTAAAATGATATATACTATAAAGGAGAAGTATAAAATATAGAACTTTCAGACCCATACTTATTAAAATAAGTGAAAGCATACTATATAGTACCTGGAGAAAAGCTACCTCCACCGTAGTTCTTAGTTACAGTAATAGTTTCATTTAATTGTAATATTTGAGCAAAATCAAATTGAGTTTTATCAAAACCACACTCCCACATTACACTTACTGGTGCTAGTTTTTTAGTAATGCCTTTTAATTCAGGAGTAGCTATATTGATTACTCTAGGACTATTAACTCCATCTGTCCAATATACTTTCTATATTAAATCAGTTTCATAATCTGCAATAGCTTCAATAGGATAGGCAGGATTTAAGTTGAGATCTGGGCTATTATATAATAGCAAGGTTTCATACTAGTACTCATTTTCTTTATTTGGGTCTAGTTTCTTTTCAGTCCTATATATATATGATATCCAATCATCATTATCATTCTTTCTAGCTGTAAATACAACTAAGTAGTTATTTAAAACACAATGTCCTACATATTTTCCTAGATATTCAAATATACTATCACTAGTACCTCTTTCATTAGTAATAGAGAAAGCACTATTATCTTCTCTATTAGTTAATCTTATATTATGAGCATCCCATAGAAATTCAGCATCCTACCTTAGTTCATGGCCTTTCCTTTTTAATCCCTAAAATATATGATTATCTTCCTACATGGTTATTATCAAATTTTATAGTTTCAATATATTTTTTATTTCTAGCATTAGAGAAGCCAGTACTATGTTCTTTATAACTCCATAGAAGAGAATGGAAAGAGTCAGTAATAGCTTGCATCTAATCTATAGTAGGTCTTATTAAATCTGATTGAGCTTGTCCAACTGCAAATGCATAGTCTTGACATACTTGATTAAACACTGCTTGATGTATCTATCCCATATCAAATAGAACAGTAAAATGTTGTTTCTTAATATATAACTCAAGGGCTCTTATAAATGAACTATTATCAGGTATTTTAGGCCATCCTTCTTCGTCTAGCTCAATGGCATTATATGCTATTTCTATATTACCATTCTACATTGAAGTGTATATACAATTACCCTAAACTTTATAAGTTAATTCAGATGATGATTCTTTATTATCACTCATATGAAAATTATCAGAAGAGTAAATGAATGTCTAATTATTATCAGACCTTACTTGAATAATAGTTTCTAAATCATCAGGCAACACTCCTCTGTAATTTTCAATAGATACTTTAGCAGTTTTCTCTGTAAACATTCTAGGAGAACCTACAATCCTCATGAAATGAATTGTATGATTAATAGCTCTTTCAAGAGATACATCCTACAATAAAGGATGTGCTAAAATATCATCTAATATTTGACGTATTGATATATATTTATCCATTAGAATTTAAAGGCATCAATTACCTTGTTTTTTATTTTTGATTTTAATTTAATTTTTATATCTCTATTGACTTCAAACTGAAAGAAGGATTTATTTTCATAATTAGCTCTTCTCTTATTGTAGAATACTTTAAAGAGTTCCCTATCTTCAACTTTAACTAATGTTTTTTCCTTATAAGCTTTTTCATCTTCTGCCCATAGTTTAAGTGTTATATCCCAATCAATAGGTAAATTAGTTACAAGTTTGCCATTTTGAAAAGAAATCTTAGCATCATATTTTCTTAATTCTATTGAACCCATTTTATGAGGTAATATTATATCTTCTCCATTAGCTAAATTATCAGCTAATAGGTTATTAACCTATCTTATTATAATATAAAAATCATGCTCAGTAATAGGTTTACCTATATCTAACCACTTGTTCTTCCTCACAAATTTATAAGCATCGTACACCCCTAATGAGTTTCTTATTGTATGAGTTCTAGATTCATTTACTTTTAACACATTTCTTCTAAACTCATCCATTATCCTTCAATTTGTTTTTGTAGATTAGATTTAGTATTACTCCTTATAAAAGATGCTAGATTAGCTAAATCATCTGATGAATTATTCATAGCATCTTCAGGTTTATAAACACTACCACTAAGTTCTTTAATAACCATTTCTATTAATTGAGGAACTAAAGATTCTTCAATAGGAAACTCTTTATCTAAAATATCTTCTCTATCCCCTAATTCAATAGCTTTATCAGCATTTTCAAATATTGCTGTTAAAATAACTGGAATATCATTATTCTTAATATTAACAAATGCAGGATTATTAGACTTTAGATATAAATGATTATCAGTAGCTATAGTAGCATATACCATTTTAGATAAATTCTTATTATATCCTACATGCCTTATTCTATCCCTAGATACATAAGCTATTTCAAAAGGGGGTACTTCTGTAAATAATCTAGGAGTTGCTATAGGTAAAATATAAGGAATTTCATTAATACTCTTAAGATAATTTCCTCCTATATATTCTCCTTGATTAATTTTAGGCCAATCTTCAAAAGTAAGAGATATACTTTGATAATTTGAATCAGGCATTTCTTTTCTAATGTCTTTATATGTTTGCTTAAGCAATAAACTTCTGCATTTATTTAATAGAAAGATAATATGATCTTCAGTAAAGTAAGCATCATCAACACTTATCTTTAAACAATCCAGAGTTAAGTATACAAGTTGTCTATATGTTGTCATGTCATTATAAAATAAAACTACTTGCAAAGGTAATAATTATTATTCACCTATGCAAGTAGTTCAGTAAATTTATTATAGTCTTATGACTTTATTGTAAAATTAAGCAGTAACTGTGATAAGATTCTTACCAGTGGCGTCTTTAAGTGCATTAGCAAAGACACAGAGCATTGACTCGTCTGCAGTACTATCATTAGTACCTTTCTTAATAACAAGAGTTAAATCCTTTTCAGATTTATGTACATCAACACCATTACCACTATAAGCATAATGAATGTCAATAACATCATACTCAGCACTAGGATCAATCATGTACTTAACATCAAGGTTATTAGGCCAGCCCATATTTCTAAACATATCACCTCTTTCAGCCATGCAGAAATATTCAAGATCAGCAAGCTGCTTGCCATTACCAATCTTTTCAGTAGACACTCCTTCTTCAGCCTTACCCCAAATATATTCTTCAGACAACTTAGTAACAACGTCAAAATGAACTTTTATATTAACAGGTTCTTGAGATAGAGCGCCAAGTCTCCAAGGTTGAGGCACTTCAGTGAGAACTAAACAATACTTTGTTTTATTTTCGCCGCTTATTGTTTCTGTGTAAGTTGTTACTTCGGTCTTAATAAGGTTTCCACTTTCTCTTACAAAAGTATTATCAACAGACTTTTTTAATGTATCAAAGAACTTTTTAAAAGTATCGTCGCTTTGCATTTCTCCAGTAGCATGCACAGCAGCAGACTTAATAAGCACACAAGCATCACCAGGAGCAAGATAGTTAGGAATTTCAATCCTAAGAATATAGTCTTCACCAACGTTAATTCCAACATTGCTATCAAGCTTTATTGTAACTTGATTGAGAGGTCTGGCAAGATCAGTAGCCATAGTTAATTTAGCATAAGCAATCTTATCTACATCAATAATGTCAGTCCTAGTAAGACCTCCTTTGCCATAGTGCTTAAAGAAAATTTGACCGTCACCTTTTTCAACTTTAATTTCACCTTCATTAGTAGGAGTTGCAGTTATTCCAGTTATTACTTTATTAAACACATAGAACTGTCTGTTTTGATTTGTATTAAAAATCATAATTATAAATATTTTAATGAAACATTAATTTTGGCCTTGCCCTTTTTTAACAGCTAATGCTAAGACTACAGCCTTTTTAAGAATTATATCATGTAATGAAGAATCCAACATACATTCTGTAATATTAGATTCATTGTCTATTTTTAAATCCCCTAAATCAGCAAGTATTATGGGACTTGGTTTTGCTAAATATGTTATATTATATTCAGTTATTATATCTTCTCTAAATACTCTTATACACTTATTATTAAGATCTACTCTTAGCACTCTATTTTTATTAGGACATTTAAAAGGATTATTTAACACTGTTTGTAGAGAGTCCCATGTAGTAGGAACTACTTTAACAGGCTTGCCTCCTACTATAGCTTCTTCCTATATTATATATAAAAGATCTGGAGGTAAATCAAACTCCTAAGTATTAGTTGGCGGAATGCTTTCACTTACTCTAGCTGATATAGATTTTATTAAACTTCTAAGATTAGACCTAAGCTCTTCTGTAGATTCAAAAGATGCTTGTTTTTCATTTCTACCAGTGTATAGTTCTGTTACTAGCTGTAACTAAGCTTGAGTCAAAAATAAAGACTTCTCATATTCATCTAGAACTATATCCTAAGTAGATTGAGTGTTATGACTATTTAGAAGAGTATCAAAAGCGTTGCTAAATTCTTCTGTTGTCATATATTATTATTTAGATGAAGGTTGACTTATATTACCTATATCAGTTTGGCTATTAGCTCCTACTGCTATTGTAGAAGTTAAATCTCCAGCATAAACAGCTTTAGCTAACTCTACTGCTCTTTGAAGTATTTCTTGATGTAAAGATTCATCAAGCTCGCAATCAGATGTAGTAGATACTCCATCAATAGTTAGAGGAGCTATATCATGAACAACTATAGGTTTAGGCCTTTTAATATACCTAATAGTATAGGAGCTGTCAGTAGGATTAGAAGTATTAGAGATTAACTCTACAACATTAGACTAGCAAGGAATTTTAATAGTAAAATTATATGAAGTAGATGAATTAGATAGCTAACCTAAAATAATACTAGGCCACTCATTAACAAGTAAAATAGATTGTAAGTTAGTATTACTTTTAATATTAGTGTTATAGTAATCTATAGTAGTATCTCCAACCCCACCAGTGTTATAATCTAAATTGATTTCCATTTTTATATTAAACTCATTCTAGCCTTCTTCAATGGAAATTTTTCCAGTTGTAAGGTCGGTTCTAGTAGATCTATAAAAGGAAATGTCGAGATTTATATATTTACTAGATACATTTGTAAAAGAGAATTTATCTGACCTTATATCATGAGTTCTAGTAATTGTAGGACTATATGCATTAGTGATTAATCTCCAAGCGGCTTTTTTAGGAGGTCTTTGATAAGGCTTTTGCATTAATTTATCATACTCTTGATATGATATAGGAATAACAGTGTGCTTATTACCATTAGTAGTATATGATTCATTTATAAATAAAAGTAAATCATTAGGTACTGCATATGCTGTAGACCTATCATCAAACTTTTCAATGTTAGCTTCATCTACTTTAGTAGGTTTAATTGTTTTAATTAGTTTAGAAAAATCTTGCTGTCTTTTTCTACTAGAATCAAACCCTTCAGCAACTTTATTATTCTTAGGATCAAAATACCTCCTTATTATTTCATCCTAAGCCTTTGTAAGAAAAACACTTTTCTCATATTCATCTAGACCAGGAGCTTGATTTGATGTTATACTATTGTAAAGCACATCAAACTAATCATTGAATTCAGTTAAAGTCATATGTATTATTGTTTTAGTTGTGCTTCAAGGCTAAACTTACATTCCTGATTTCTAGGATTGTTAAGATACTTAACAACTACAGGCAGGGTAGGCTCTTCACCATCTTCACACATAGGTTGTCCATTACTTTTTAAATAAAGATATTCACCTCTCTTAGTTATAATACCTGCATCAATACCTCTTCTTATAAGAACTTTAGTAGCTAAGGTTTCATCCTTAACTGCAGCAAGGAACTTATTAGGATCTTTTTGAATAAAGGCATCAATTTTAGTCTGCAAGAATTCAAGACTTGTTTTAGAAGAAACACTTCTACCATCAAGTAGTTCAACTAGAGTAATAAGAATATTAGTATCTTCTTCAATTTTACCAAATTCTTTATAGCAATCTTTTGTAATATCTAGTTTCTTCTTAGCTTGACTTACTTCTTGACCTTCTGCAATAATCACAAATTGATAAGTAGCTTTAGGACTTTCTTCTAATACTTTAAGAGAAGGAGCTATAAAATCCTTATTAGCAAGAAGGATTTTATATTTAATATAATCTTCAGGAACACTAAGATCAAGATAATTATCTTGCTTCCTTAGTCTTACAGAGCTAATACCATGAGGATTAGCATCACTCCAGAAATTATCAATCTTTTTATATACACTTAAAGTGCCTTTATCCATGCCAAGATATTCTTCAAGGAATGCCATTTCACTATTAGTAAGTACATTAACATAAGTACCTGTAGTTAGCTTAGGAACTACAAAAACTCTAACAGCATCTTCTGCCATTCCACCATATAAAATATGCTTAGGGTCAGTAACCATATGACTCTATCTAGGCACATGTCTTACGCACACTTTTTCATTTCTTAAACAACTAATTTGTTGTTCTTCCTTGTTAACTTCTACTGCTTTTGCCATATTATTTAATTATAAAATTAAAGGAGAGGGAGGTTAAATTCTCCCTCCCCTTTATAGGTTTTTATTTTATTACTATTAAACCTGACCTCCCATTAGAGCAGGAATAATAGACATAGTTCTAGTAGGATCTAGAACACAGATACCAAATGTAGTCATCTTATGGATAGTCGAAGCATCTTCATCAGAAGCTGCATTTTCTACATTATATCTACCAGTCCATGCATCTCTTACACCAGATACAATACTTCTCATATCATCTACACCCTTAATCTTGCACTTAAAGATGTTAGGTTCATTAGAAGAACCAAGGTCAAGAATATCATATCTATAAGAGCTAGCAGGGCCACCCATAGGATGAGAGATTTTATTATTTCAATTTGTTATCCTATAAGCTTTTTATCTTATAGTTCTTAATCTTTATCATTGATTAAGTTCAGCATATATCACCATCCTAGTAACTAGGATGTCGGACACTCGTGGTAGTATTATATTCTTTTAAAAAAGTTTCAACTACTATGCGTTACACTGACTAATTATATTATTAATTAGTTTAGCACGGTATTACCTAAATTAAATTTAGAAGGTTTGTTTTTAATTTTTCTACTAGGTTTAAGTTTTGTAAAATCAATTCCTAAACCAGTCCAATTTTTACCTCCAAAGATATTATCAATACATCTTCTAGAAACATTAAATAGTTTTGCTAAATCATCAGTAGTAGCTCCTTGTTTTATATATTTAGGAATTTCTAATACTTTTTCTTTTGTTAATTTAGCTTGCGGTCTATTTTCATATCTATTTAAAAGATTATTATTATAAGCATGTAAATTATTTTCTTCACTAGTACACCATTCTAAATTAGAGACATGATTGTTATGTTTATTACCATCTTTATGGTTAACTTGTGCTTTATTGTCTTTATTTAATAAAAAAGTTTCAGCAACAAGTCTATGTACTAATTTTATTTCTTTCTTTTGATTCACACAAAGAATTACATGTAAATATCTTAATCCTTGAGGTTTTAAAATTTTAGTACCTTTATAAGAAGTGCTTCTAACTCTTCCATAATTTGATACTTCATAATAACCTTCATAATTTTTAATTTGTTTAAACACTTCCATATTACTTTCATTATTAATTTTATGATGCAAAGTTAATAATAAAATTTTAAATATACAAGCATTTTCAGAGAGGCTTTACCGTTTTTGCCCAATTTTCATTAATAAATTACTTTATTAAGCCGCAAATTTTACGGGATCATCATAGAACTTATCTACTTCAACCTTAATGTTAAGACCACTAGCAGTTCTATATTCAGTAAATTGATAGCCTGCTGCAATAGCATTAGGATGCCATCCTGAAGTCTTTCTAACCATGCCGAGATTATCAGCATTAACCTGTACAGTAGTCCATCCAGATACAGTATCATGTACTGCTTTGCTGAATTGTTCAGCACCCTTCATACCAGTCCTAAGTACAATAGTTCTATTTTCTGCATCAGGTCTATTGTAGCAAAGATCATAAAGAGCATTTTCAATCATTTTAAGACTGAAATCATTGTAGTAGGTTACATTAGCAGCTTCAATTTGTTCATATAACCCTGCACCAGTCCTAATAGATTCCCCACTCTTACCAAAGTTGAGGTATTCACCATTCTTATTTTGGTTAGAAGTACCCCAAGCCATGGCCATATTCTTATAATCTTGCCACTATTTTTCAAGAACGTAGTCTTCGTTATGCCATTATATATTACTATACCATTCAGTTAGAGTCGTTAATTCTAACTCTGTCTATTAAGACAGCTTCATGTTTCCATGAAGATTAGACTATATCTTCATCCTTATTATATAATAAGGAGTTCCTCATTTCGCCCTACTTAGGGCTATGCCTATATATAATATATAGGACTTACTAGTCGTTGAACCTTATGGTTATATATAACCATCTTGGCTGCTGATTGTCCATTAATTATCTTTAAGATTATCACCTTGTAGGTACTTAAAGCTTTAGGAGTTTCCAGCAATTAAGGGAATTTATTTATTACAACTTACGCTGTAAGTGGACACATAACTCTTATCCACATGTTAGTAGTGGTAAACTTAGTACCATCTTGTGATTCCATAGGAACACCAACAGCAATCTTCTTATTAAGAAGAGCACCAGATACTTTATGCTTAATTCTGAGGGTGGTCCATTCATTTGACATGGAAACAGGAGAGTTGAATCTTACCTAAATTTTTCATTGTAGGCTCTTTATCCTACAAACTTCTATCTTTATAGAAGCATTTTGGAGTACGTTTTCTTCCTTAACTTAATATTAGGAAGTGGACACTCTTGGGGTAATTATACTGTATATAATTTAATAATTATATTATCCTCATACCCTACTCTCTACACTACTTATTCTAGTTAGGAATAAGTTAGCACGGCGTTGTCTTTAATAGAGTTTCACCGTTTTTGCCCAATTTATTTATCGCAGATTACGCTGCGAGGTGGCATAAGATTAGTCTACCACCAACACCTCTCGACAGTTCTCTTTCTACAGGCGCATAGCCTACAGAGAATCTTTCACCTCTTTGAAGTCTTTCAGCAGGAATACCAGTAGTATTACCTCCCATACTTGTGTTATCCTAGAGGCTCTTTATCCTCTAGTTCTACAGCTTTACCATTGCTGTAGATCGGAATACATTTTAACCTTCAGCTTTACCTGCTAAGGCCTGGACACTCGTGGGAAAATTATATTCTAATTTATAGTTTCATTTCCTATTCTCTACACTACTTAAAGTTATTAACCTTTAAGTTAGCACGGTATTACCCTTAAAACTCTTTTTGGAGGGTTTCACCGTTTTTGCCCAATTTATTATACTACATTTCTGTAGTAGGAGCCTATGGGATTTTTAGTTAAGCTCCACTTTATAGACTACTCTAGTACCTTCAAATTTGGCATCACCAAGAATTCTCATGGGATAAACTTGGTTAAGATTACCAAAGATTACTTCACCATCAAAGAAATAATGTTCGCCAAATACAAGATAGAAAGGTGCAGTACCAACACCTACAAGACCTCCATCTGCCTCCACTACCTTATCAGTAAAATCCCTAGCTTCAATCAGAGGAATATTCCTTCTTACAGACCCAATTACATCCCAAAAATATCTATCGTCATTTTCAAACTCTTTAATGGGAAGTTTAGACAGAAGAGAATCAAGAGAAGCACCTCTCTTTGCAGCAAAAAGCTCAACCATTAAATTCGTAACCTTTTGAGGTTCCTGCCTAAATACAGGATTAGAATAAATGTGGTTCAGCTTACTGATAGTAGGTGCCCAACCCTGGAAGCCAACTGTCTGAAATTTATTCAGTTGTCCTGCCATAAATTAATTATATATATTAAAAATTAAACACTTAATTTCCAGCCTTTAAAATAGGACTCAGGATCATTATCACCACTATTATTAGCAAATGATAAATTACCTTTATTAAGGTTATTTCCACTTCCTTTGAGGACATGTTCTAGGTTTCTTAGACTCTTCTTAGTTTCCTTTTTAACTTTATCATTAACTAGCTTATTAATGTCTTTGAAACCATTAGTTAGGGTAAACAATAGGCCAACATTTTTAAGGAACTCTGTTCTATTCTCAAGTTCATACTTTTGAATAGCAGTATACTTTTCACCAGTATCAGGATCAGTATATACAGGTTTACAAATACTATCATATACTTTTTGTCTAGTAGCATTATCTAGTGTAATTTCACCAAATGCTTTTTCCTCTTTAAGTATAGATTTCTTTAATGCGTCAGCCTGTTCTTGTAGCCTTCTTCTTTCATTAACCTATGCTTCCCTTGCTTCTTTAAGCAAGTTGTCATAATGACCTCTGTAGAAATCCTTATTATCCTATAGAGCTTCTCTAGCATCTTCAATATCAGTACCAGCCTTAATAGACCTGTCTACCATCTTCAATGCTTTTTCTTTAGAGTAGCCTTTATTCATATAGTCTTGATATATCAAATTCTTTCTGAGGTGCTCACCTTGTTCATCTTCAGCAGTAAGTCCTTCTTCAGTTACTGAATCAAGAATTGATATATATCTTTCAAACTTCTGAATCTCTGTAGGTTCCACACCATAAGTTAGTGCTTCATCTATTCTTCTTTGTCTTTCATCAAATTGATTTTTAATTTGACTAGAGATAAGATCAGCAAAGTCTTCAGCAGTTTTAATACTTGATATTTCTTTATCATCAAGGTTTTGAAGGATACCATCTTCTACAAGGGCATTGGCAATGGAAGAGTAGAAGTCGGAAGAGTTGTCCCCTTTGTTAGAAGTGGTACCCTCCTTATCCTCGATTATTTCTTCACTACCTACGCTCTCTGACCCTCCAAATAAAGATTCTGGAGTAGTCTCAGTAGTATTAATTTCTTCTGTATCTTCTTGAGCTTCTTCAGCTCTATTTTCTCCATTTTCTTCAGGGGGAGAATCCTGTGTTTCTTCAGGGAAGAGGCCATCAATTTGACCCTCTTCTAAAATACTGTCTAATGTTAATTCTTCCATAATTTCTTCATTAGTTAAACTTCAGTGCAAAGTTAATAATTCTATAAAATATATGAAAGAGTTTTAATGAATTATTAATAGTATAAATAAGTTTATAATAATAAAATAATTAGGAGAAATACTATACTATCTCTCCTAATTAAACTTTAAAGTTCTATTATTGAGTATAAAGCATCTTCAAGAATGAATTGAGCTAGGTCTCCACTCATATGAGCAGCTTCTTCAGAATAGGGATTAATATGTAAAGCTTCACATATATGCATCTCTAAGTGATTCTTCTCATGCTCTAATGTATTAATAAACTCTCCAACACTAGATGCTTTATGTATTACTATTACTGAACTTCTCTTAGCATAGTTAGAATAGGCAAAGCCTGTATCTATCTCTGCTTTATCAAGATTAGAAATTATGGATTCCATAGACTCCTCTTTGCATCCCATTTCTTTAAGTAAAGTTATGACTTCTTCTTTTTGAGTATCATCTATAGTATAATAAATAGTAATTTCCCAACCAAACTTATCCATTATGAAATGCTGCTTGATACCCATATTACTTATATTTTTCTTTAAATTTTTCAATCTTCTTTTCAAAGTCTTCTTTAAAGCCCCCTCTTCTAAACCTTCCTCCTCTTTCATGGAAACCTTCAAGTTCTCTCATAGCTTTATTATAACCATGTTCACAGCCTTCTTTAAAAGCTTTCTCTAGAATATGGTCTTCATGATGTCTTTGGTCATACCCAGTTTCAATATCTCGATCTTCAAAATCTTCGGTTACATGAATTATCTTTGACATAGTATTTATTATTTAGTTGTGTTTTCCTTTGATTTAAGTTGATTCATCAATTCTTTCATACCTGACATCATTTCAGACATTTGTGCTTTGAGTGTATCTATCTCTTGTTTTTGTTGCTTCTATTCAGCAAATTCAGGATTTAATGTTTGCAATAATAATTCACAATCTTGTACTATCTTTTTATGATACTCAGTACTATTTATAATGTCAAGGCTCTTTTGTCTTAATGAATTAATTTCAGAATTCATTGCATCTCTAGATGTAGAAATAAATAAAGACCCATTAACTGTGCCTTGGTCTGCTACATCAAGATTAGCAGGAAGTTTTTGTAAAGTTATGTTGTTACCATTAACATTTACTACGACATCAACAACTAATTCTTGAGGGGACATAAAGTTATTAACCTGGTATCTAGGCTATGGCTGTGATACACTTACAACTTGGCCTAATTCTACATAAGGAGTGGTATCTTTATGTAATATATATAATTGACTATTTGTTCTTAAATTGGAAAACATATTATTAATATTTAATAGTTATTATCCTGCAGGAGTTATATCAAGTGCTATTGAATCATTAATTGTATAAGTATGAGCACATCCACAATGTACATTAGATCCGTAGGCATCTCTACCTTCATTAGTAAGAGTCACTGCAGTAGGTAAAGCTGTTTGTCCCTAAAAAGCTACTACAAAGTCTTCAGTAAATAATTGAGTATGAGCATTACATCCACAACCATTAACTTGAGTAACTATAGTAATTACAGCTTTTATGGGTATAAACACTGTAGATCCTACTAACCTTGTAGTTCCAGTAGTATAAACTACTGATACCTAAGGCTGTACTGTTGAATCTATACAATATGGACGACATAACCTTTCTTTATAGGTAGCCATGAATGATAGCTAATTAGCTACAGGAGCTGGTCCTACTCCTATTGGTGAAATTGTTACTGCCATAAATATTTAGATTTAAAGATTAGCAATTTCCACCGCAGTTATTAAAAGGATATCCACCACAGTTATTATTGT
>QLIP01006321.1_pt1 | contig 59014 bp, 54 predicted proteins | sample 1769771 | NCBI WGS metagenome assembly QLIP01 (sample SAMN09428762, study PRJNA476227) | Gut metagenome, whole genome shotgun sequencing project. | isolation source: cecum | host: Rhizomys sinensis | place: China: Jinsha town of Minqing, Fujian Province | collected 2013-09-23 | reverse complement strand
TCAAACGCAACGCCGTTTATAAACTCCTGAGCCGTTGCCCAGTAAACGAACCACAAAACCGGCATCACATCAGGCCACATCATTGAGACAGCAAGCCAGGGTAAGCGCTTGCGGTTACCGCGTATCGGTTATCGAGACCTGGAAAGCGGCAGGCGCTACGAATTCTTAACTACCACTTTCATCTGAGTCCTAAACCGTCGCCGATATTTACAAAGAGTTCTGGAAAATCGAGATCTTCTTCAAGGAAATCAAATAGCTCCGTATCAAAAGCTTAGTTGGCAACTCAAAAAATGCCGTACTCATCCAGATCTACATAGACTTGACCGTATATCTGCTCCTAGCGTACCAAAAGTTCCTCAGCCGTATCAACCTTTCAGTTCAACAACTTCTCCATCTGATTCAGCTCAATCTACTCGGTGAGGACTCCTGGGAAGATCTGCTGAATCCAAAACGACGAAAAATTGAAATCTCTTACGACTTCAGCCTGTTAGACATGGCTACTTAATCGGACAATAATGTCCAAATATGATTGATAATTTAGAATTTCTTAAAGAAAAATTATTGCACTTGCTTCCCAAGCAGGGAAGATTGGAAACTGAGATCCCAGGCTTGGCAATCAGCCGCTTTGATCAAATTATTCCGGCAAAGCAATGCTTCTATAGTCCTATGATTGCACTGGTTGTGCAAGGTTATAAACGCGCAATGATTGCTGGCCACGAAGTTGGCTATGGGCAAGGCTATTATGCGCTTGTGGGGGTGGATGTTCCTGGTGTGTACCAGATTGGCGAAGCAGCCCCTGATGCGCCCTTTCTTGCTTTGTCAGTGAAGCTAAATCGCCAAATAATTTCACAGCTAATACATGATGCGCCGTATCTGGTTAAAAATCATGCTGCGTGCTTCAATCCTGCCGTTACTTCCAAAGCAAGCAATGAAATTTTGGATGTGTTCAGGCGTCTGATAAATCTTCTAGATTCTCCTGAGCGAACAGACGTGCTTGCGCCAATGCTAATTCGGGAAATTCACTTTTATTTGCTTGAAAGTAGCCAGGGGAATTGTTTGCGCATTTTTAATACTGTGGGGACAAATGCTAATCAAATCGCCCGCGCAATCGCCTTGCTTAAAGAAAATTTTGTTTCAGCCTTGAATATGGATAACTTGGCCCAGAAAGTTAATATGTCTCCATCGACATTTTATCGCCATTTCAAGGAAGTTACAGGTTTAAGCCCGCTACAGTTTCAGAAGCAGTTACGCCTGCATGAAGCGGAACGGCTCATGCTTTGCGAGGGGGAAGATGCAGGCAGAGCTGCCATGCTGACAGGTTATGAAAGCGTTTCGCACTTCAGCAGGGATTATAAGCGCCATTTTGGCGATTCACCGCACAGGGACGTGGCAAAAAAGTCTAAAGAAAGCACGCAAAACATACTCGGCCAGTAAATAAAAAATTTCTCACCCTCTGCCCTCTGCACGCAGGATTTTTCCACGCATTGATCATCCTTGAACGAATTTGGCAAAAAATAACGCGATTCGGGCATAGCAAAGCTTTTTGAAAATCATGTATTTATTCGGGCATACTCTCAAACCATTAAGCATTGTGAATATTTATGCCCGGCAAATATTTAAGCCTCGTTTTTTGCACTGCCCTTTTTTTGAGCGCCCTGCTCTTTGCAAGCATGACAGATGCAGCAGTAACCTTAACGGCGCGACAAAAAAGCATTGTGCCAATCTCAGCTTTCACTGCGAAAGGCGAAGCTGGAAAATTAAAAATTGCCCTGGAAAAAGGCTTGCAAAATGGTCTCACGGTCAATGAGGCCAAGGAAATTCTTATCCAGCTTTATGCCTACGCTGGCTTCCCCCGAAGCCTTACCGCGTTGAATACCTTTATTGATCTTCTTGATGAGCGCAAGGCCAAAGGCATCCAGGATAATCAGGGGAAGGATGCATCGCCATTGCCAGCTAAAATCAGCAAGCGCGAGTTGGGCGCAAAAAATCAAACCAGCGTAATTGGAGGTCCGGCCAGCGGGCGAGTGTATGAATTTGCGCCGATTATGGATGTATTTTTAAAAGAGCATCTGTTTGGCGATATTTTTGGCCGCGATGTTCTTAATTTCCAGGATCGTGAACTTGCCACAGTGTCGGCATTGGCAAGCCTGCCAGCCGAAACCCAGCTTCGCTCGCATTTAAGCTGTGCGCTTGTTGTGGGCCTTACAGAAAAGCAGTTAAAAGAATTTGTATCGGTTCTCGAATCCAGTGTAGGCAATACGGAGGCAAAATTGGCAGAGGACAGCCTGAAAGCTGTATTAAAAAAACAGATCAAAATAAGAGGAGAACAAAAATATGATTAGGAATATCCTGATATTCGTTTTTTTGTTTACAATATTTGCCACAGCGGCAAATTGCGCGGAAATTAATCCATACAATTTGGTTTACAGGGGAGCAATTATGGCCAATGAACATGGCAAAGTGAATATTCATCCAGTGTCATATAGCTTGAATGGACTCAAAATTTCCGCCAATGTTTATACACCTTCCGAATATGCGCCAGGCAAAAAATGTCCTGCCATTGTTGTAGCGCATCCCAATGGCGGCGTGAAAGAACAGGTTGCAGGGCTTTATGCGCAGCGCCTTGCTGAAATAGGGTTTATTACCATTGCAGCAGATGCCGCATATCAGGGCGCAAGCGAAGGCACACCGCGCAATGTTGACAAGCCGACCAACAGGACAGAGGACATCCGTGGCATGGCCGATTATATATCCCGCTATCCTGGAGTTGATGCTCAGCGTATCGGAGTTTTGGGAATTTGCGGTGGCGGACTATACACTGAATGCGGCAAAAACGGACAAGCGATTTAAGGCCGTTGCCACATTGAGCATGTTCAATTCAGGCCAAGTCAGGCGCAATGGCTATATGAATAGTCAACTCGATTCGGTGCAAAAAAGCCTGCAAGAGGCAAGTGCCGCCCGCGCCAAAGAACTTTCTGGTGAAATTCCCTATTCTTCTGGCAATGTTGATTTTGATGCGCTCACAGACAAGAGCATCCGCAAAATCCCCACAGATCTGTATAGGGAGGGGATGCTGTATTACGGGAAAACACATCGGCATCCCAATTCCACGTTCCGTTACACAACAAGCAGTTTGCTTGATTTGATGCAATGGGATGCAATGGACAATATCGATCTAATCAATGTGCCGCTTTTGTTGATTGCTGGTGACAAGGCTGATTCAAAGTACATGTCAGAAGAAGCCTTGCAAAAAGCAACTGGTACGAAGGATAAGGAACTTTTCATCATCCCCAATGCAACACATATTCAGACTTATTATGTACCTGAGTATGTAGAAGCTACAATCGCCAAGCTTAATGATTTCTTTGGCAAGAAGCTCAAGTAAAAAATTTCTGGAGCATCCCAATGTACCGTATGGCAATTTTCATTATTTGTGCTTTTGTAATGGGGCTGCTTATGGCATCAGCCTCCCATGCCGAAAATGATGGGCAGGTAGTTATCCATTTGCAAGACCGTGCGCCAGCAAAAGCTCTGGAAAAAAATTTCACTGGGAAAGCTAGCATTGAAGCTGCATTTGATACCAAACCGCCCCAGCGCGTATATGGCGCTTATGTGACATTCGAGCCAGGCGCAAGGACAAACTGGCATACTCATCCCTTGGGGCAGACGCTTATCGTTACTTCCGGCACTGGCCTTACTCAGGAATGGGGCAGGCCGATCAAGATAATCAATGCGGGTGATGTTGTCTTATGTCCGCCAAAGACCAAACATTGGCATGGGGCTTCTCCTGACAAGGCAATGACTCATCTGGCAATAGGTGAACGCGCGGAAAACAAAAACGTAACCTGGCTTGAACCTGTAAGTGATAAAGAATATCTCCAGCGATAAATAAAGAGGGAAAAATTATGTCTCAAAAAATCCTAATTCTTTCAGGAAGCCCGCGCAAAAATGGCAATTCCGCCCTTCTCTGCCAGGAATTCGCCAGAGGTGCGAAAGAGGCCGGTAATGAAGTGGAACTAATTTTTCTGCGCGACAAAAAAATCGCATATTGCCAGGCATGTTATTACTGCAAGGAGCATAATGGGACATGCATCATCAAAGATGACATGGCTCAAATTTTGGATAAGCTCCAGGCTTGTGATATTATTGTTCTTGCAAGCCCTGTTTATTTCTATTCTGTCAATGCGCAGATGAAAGCCGTAATTGACCGCATCGTTGCCCGATGGCTTACGATCAAAGGTAAAAAATTTTATTATATAATGACCTCTGCTGAAGATACAGATACAGTCATGGATTGCACGCTTGAGTGTCTCCGCGGTCTCGCAATGTGTCTGGAAGGGTCTGTTGAAGGCGGTGTAATCTGCGGAAAATCCGTTTATGAAGCCGGTGAGATCAGAGGCAAAAAGGCCATGCGTGAGGCTTACGAAATGGGCAAGAATATTTTCTGACGTTGAACGATTGCGGATTTTGATTTATCTACGTTCAACATCATGAGATTTTCCGCAAACACACGCTACGCTATCCGCCTGCTTTTTGAACTTGACGGCCTGAACAAGCCAGTTGCCACAGCCAGCCTGGCGGAAAAAACTGGTATGTCCTTGCGCACTGTGGAGAATATTCACACTATTTTGCGCCAGCATAAGCTCACAACTGGGACAGTTGGCGCAAAGGGAGGAATAAGGCTTCTTGTCCCTCTGGCAAAAATCAGTCTGGGCGCACTTATCCGTATTTTTGATGAAGGCGTAAAATTTGCTGTTTGCTGTGGAGACAAGGCCAATGATTGTCCTAACCAGAAAAATTGTAAAATCCGTTGTGCCTGGAATTCAGTTTCGGCCCATATTGAACAATATCTGGACAATATTTTTCTAGCCGATATTTTAAGCCGCTATCCTCAAGGCCCAGACGGGCCAATCCTAAATATTTTCCATGATAATCTGCCTGTTTAATTACCCTGTTCATACCTGGTAGTTCGTCACCTCGAAATAATTTATTCAGTCAGCCATCAACAGAATATTGATGGTCAACAGCAAAAAGGGTGTGCGCCGGCCTGCCCTATTTGCAAGATTTTTTTACACTTCAGCAAAGGGATAAATAATGGCTCAAACTTGCACAAGCGATGGTTCTGGAATGTTAAGCAGGCCATTGACCCTAGGCGCGATCCTGGCCTGGCTTGGAGTTCTGCTGGCAATGCTTGTGCTTGCAGCCCATTATTATCGCTCTGGCAATTACACAATGACAATATGTCTGGCAGGGATTATCGCTTTGCACTTCGGAACATCTGCCTGGAAGCGCTATGTGCTTGGGGCTGTTTTATGCCTAGGCGCAGTTGAATGGTGCATGAGCATTCATTCGCTGATTATCTTGCGAGTTTATCTGGGCCAGACCTGGCTTCGTGCGTCCATAATCCTTGGACTGGTTGCGGCTCTTACCGCGCTTGCTGGCATCTACAGCCTTTTGGCCGCAAAAAGGCAATCCTCGGCCAATCCTCTTGCCATTGTGCAGGCTCTGGCATTTATGCTGGTATTTTTAATTCTTTATCAGCTTAACCTCTATAAACCTGATCTGTTATTGCTTAAGCGCTTTTGGCCTTTTTGGGGCAATATTGAGCTTGTCCTCCTGGCCTGGTATGCGGCATTGGTAACAGGCGGCTTGCTAAATCTTAAAACAAGCCGCAAAACACGACGCATGGCATGGGGTATTTTTGCGCTCATATTTTTCGGACAGCTGGCCTTGGGACTTTTGGGTGTGCCCATGATGCGTACTCTGGAAAGCGCACATATTCCCATCCCAGGGCTGGTTATTTTTGCCCCTATTTACAGGGGCGAGCTTGGTTTTATGCCAGTATTTGTCCTGATAATAACCCTCCTTGTGGGAAGCTCCTGGTGTAGCATGCTCTGCTATTTCGGCCCACTTGAAGCCGCGTTTTGCGCCAAGAGGCCAGTCAGAGAACCTTCAGGCTTTCTTGCCCTTGCATTGCGCCATGGAAGAATTTCAGTTCTCATAGGCGGGATTTTGATCAGCACAATTTTGAAAATTCTTGGTGCGTCAAACTGGATTGCCATGAGCGCAGGTCTTACCTACGCTGGCGTTTCTTTACTGCTGCTTCTTATCGCGTCCAGGAAGTATGCTGGCATGGTTCACTGCACGGCATTTTGCCCCCTGGGTCTCATTGTAAGCGTCTTAGCCAGGCTTTCTCCCTGGCGAGTGCGCATTGATCCCAAACGCTGTGACAACTGCGGCTCATGCGAAAAAGCATGCTTTTATCACGCCATTGACGCGGGGCGTCGACAAAAAGGCAGTCCGCATCTGCGTTGCACTTTATGCCGCGACTGCATCGCGGTATGCCCGAAAGAAGCCATAAGTCTAGGCATGTCATTTGTTGGGCCGCCAATGGCGGCATGGATTTTTGTCCTGCTTCTGGTAAGCCTGCATGTCTTGTTCATTGCCACTGCTCGCCCCTTATAATGTCGAACCAAAATTTTCATATCCCCCGAAAAATTTTTTCCAGGTGAATAATCATGTCATTCAAACTGCGCTGTCTGCATCCGGCTGCCTTTGCCATCAATATGGGCACAGGCACACTTGCCTGCGTTACATTAAAACAAGCCTCAATCTTCCCTGCGCTTGAATTGCCGGGAAAAATTCTTTGCCTGTTTAACTATGGGCTTTTTTCCGCGCTAACGCTCTATGCGGCAATAAGCTGGACTCTTGGCAAGGAGGAAATCCGCAAACATCTGGAATTGCCCGGTCAACTGGCTTTTTTTGCAACTTTTGGGATCGCCTTGCTGGTGCTGGCAAACCAGTCTGTACTCTATGGTTTTCATGCTGTTATCGCCCTTGGCTTCTGGGTGGCTGGATCTCTGGCAACTTTTTTAATCAATCTTGCAATTTTGCTGAAATCATTTCTTAAAAAGTATGAACTTGGACACATTACGCCAGCTTTTTTCATTCCTGTGGTCAGCCTGGTGGTAATTCCCTTTTCTGGCTGTCCACTGGCAATTGGCTTGCCAGCGTTCTGGCAAAGCCTTGCACTCCTATTTTGCGTTCTTGGAATAGGCGGCGGGTTGATGCTCTATGCGGGCCTTTTTGCCATCATGCTCCAGCGTCATCTCTTGCTTGAACCCCTGCCAGATCATCTTGCGCCAACTCTATGGATTCATCTTGCCCCACTTGGCTGGGGGGCGCTGGGCATAATTGCCTTTGCGCAAAGCTATACAAGCCCGGAAACACTCAAGGTTGTGGAGCTTTTTGCGCTTTTTGCCTGGGGCGCGGCTTTTTGGTGGGTGATTATGGCCGGAATACTGACTTTGCGGGCCGTTTGCAAAAAAAGCATGTATTTCAATATGGCCTGGTGGAGCTTTATTTTTCCCCTAGGCTCTTTTGCCTTGCTAAGCAAACGCTTGCAGTTCAGTTTTAGCGAGCAGATCTCTTTTTGTGTCTGGCTGCTGATGCTTGGTCTCTGGCTGGTTTCCGCACTTAAAACTTTGCGTCTGGCTTTTTGGCCCAAAGAGCCAATTATTAAAGCAAAAGTTTAACTTTCCCCATGTTGGCGCCTGGCAAGCCAGTGCGCAAGGCAGGCGTATAATTTGCCTGCATTCAGGGGTTTAGATATATGATCGTTCATGCCGGCTTTCAGGCAGGCGGCCATATCTTCAGCCATTGCATTGGCAGTCATGGCGATAATTGGCAAAACGCTTGGCGGATAACGCAACGCACCTGACTGATCGCGCATCTGGCGCAAACGGCGGGGAGCTTCCAGGCCATCCATCTCGGGCATCTGCATATCCATAAGCACAATATCCGCCCGATTTTTCCCCATAAAATCAAGGGCAGCGCGTCCGTTATCCACCACTGAAGCCTTGAGTCCACAAAGTTCAAGCATATAAAGCACAATTTCCTGGTTCATCTCGTTATCTTCAACGATCAGGACATGGGCGTCCGCGTGTTCCTGAAGAAGCTGTGCTGTCTTGGATTCACTAAGTGATTCAGGCCGTGTGTTTACTTCCCCGTCTTTGGGTAACGCCAACGAAACACGACAGGTAAAGGTTGTGCCCTCTCCTTCCACTGATTCTACATCGATGCTTCCGCGCATCAGCGCCAGGAGTTGCTTGCAAATTACAAGCCCGAGGCCAGTCCCGCCAAATTTACGGGTAATGGATTGATCTGCCTGGGTAAAAGGCTTGAAGAGATTGGCAAGGCTTTCAGGTGAGATGCCGATGCCTGTATCGCTCACACGGATGCGCAAAGCAACTACACCAGGCACTGGCTTGACATCCGAATCAAGCTCAACAATAAGCGCAACTTCGCCATGATGAGTAAACTTTACCGCATTACTGACCAAGTTGAGCAAAATTTGCTGCAGGCGGGAGGGATCGCCAGTGACAAAATCAGGAATGGCGGGATCAATGCTTACGCGGACTGACAAGCCCTTTTTTTCTGCAGAAGTGGTGATAATGCTACGAATGGAATCAATGACTGCACGCAGATGAAAATTAATCTTTTCCAGGGTCAGCTTGCCAGCCTCAATCTTGGAAAGATCCAGAACATCATTGATAATGGCAAGCAGCATTTCAGAGGAGATTCTGATTTTGCCAAGATAATCACGCTGCCTGTCCGTCAGATTGTCCGTACTAAAAAGCTGGCTAAAGCCGATAATGGCATTCATCGGCGTGCGGATTTCATGGCTCATGGAGGCCAAAAACGAGCTTTTGGCCTTGTTGGCGGCTTCGGCCGATTTGCGCGCTTCTTCAAGTTCGCTGGTGCGCTCCTCCACAAGCGCCTCAAGATGGCTGGTCATTTTTTGCAGGGACTGGGTACGCTTGGCAATCAGCTGTTCCATCTGGTTTATGGATTCAGCCAGACTGTGTACCTCATAGATGGAAGAAAGCACAGTAGCGCCCTCTTCCTGTGAGGAAGCAGCTATGCGCTCAGTCTCGTACATGAGCTGACGTATGGGCCTAGCCACAAGCTGTGCCAGCCAGAATGCAACTGCTACGGAAAACAGCAGCACGAACAGGGAAAGCAAGACTGTTTTCCAGAAAATAGCCCCTGCAAAGCCCGCATAATCTGAAAGCGGCGCAAGCATGAGCAAGCTGAGATGCCGCGTTGCCAATGGTACGGATGTGTATCGGAAAAACCACTTGCCCTCTGGCGTTGGCACTGTAGCGCTTGCATTGCCTGATGCCTTTGCGGCCTCAAGATGCTGCAAAATAAGCTCGCCTCCAGGCAGATGGGCCGCCTCAAGCGGTACAAGCTTGCCATTGGCTGCATCAGCGGCAAGTTGCGGCGCTGTAGCGGCAAGGATGCGCCGCTCATCATCCAGCAAAAGCAGGATGCCCTTTGCTGAGATGGGCACCTGGCGCAAGGTGTCATTGATATTGTTCAGGGTGACGTTAATTGAAAAAACGGCCTCACCGTTTGGCGATGCCTTGGCGCAGGCAACCCCAAGCTGCCCGGAATTTGTAAATATATAGGGCCGTGTCACAATGAGCTTGTCAGTGTCGATGGCATAGCGATACCAATCTTTAGTACGCGGGTCGTAGCTTACGGCAACATCACGCGTCAGAATCTCCCTGAAAGAAGAATCCAGAAATACCCACCACTCACGCATGAAGCCCTTGTCATTGGGAGCAACAGCCCAGATCGCGTAGCTGGCTTCATTAGGTGCATGAAATTGCCTGCGCACCTGCTCTGTGGCCATGGAACTCACGGAAAAAAAAGTGCCATCGGCAAAGCCATAATTGACTGCAAGGATATTTTTGCGCGAGTAAAGCGCCTGCAAACTGCTTCGCAGGTAGCGGTCTTTAGCGCCAGCTAGAGAACTGAGCTTTCTCGCGCTAATCTGGAGTGATGAAGCTTCTGTCAAGGCCAGAACCGGGGCCATTGCAAGCTGGACATCAGACATTATGCTGTAGGATGCCTGGGTGAAGTTGCTCGACGCCGATAAATAGGATGCCTCACGCAACTCTCGCTTGATAGCCAATAGCTGCAAGGCGGTATTCAGGGCCACAATACCTACCACAAACCCGGCTATAAGCAGATATAACGGCATACCCTCACGCCCCAAACGCAACTTCTTCTCCCCGCTTCTGGAAAAAATCAGATTCTGACTTTGATAAAAACAGAGATTGCTCAGGCAATTTTGCCCTGTAAGCAACCTTTGATTTTTCATTCGAGTTCATTCTTGCATATAGATGCGTCTGGGGCAAGCGCTTTTTACAGCAAGGAAATCAGGAAGTAATTGAAATTGAATTGAGGCTATTGCTTGGAGTGTTTAAGAATTTAATAAAAGGCTCAAGAGTTTAAAAGCGATAATAATTTTGTTCAGCAATCACGTCATGCACAATTTAAGGCCGTGTTTGCCGTCAAAATAACACTTATTTTTAAGAATGATACTAGATGATTCTGCATGGATAAGCAGATCAAAGGCGTACCCTGCAATGCTTTTGGCTTAGCAGGGCTTTATGGAATTTTTTCTTGGTGGAGGCGGGGGGAGTTGAACCCCCGTCCGCGAATATTCCACGCGGAGCATCTACAGGCTTAGGCCAGATTTATATTTAACCGCGTTGTTAGCCTTTGGCCAAGCGCAACACGGCGAGTCTACCGGTGAGAGTCTCGCGGAAAACCCCGGCCAACACAAGTTTCCGCCAGCCTGATAGATGTCGCCCCAAAAGTTTATCAGGCGTGGACTTCTGGGACGTGACCGCCTAGGCGGTCAGGTTGCCCCGCTGCCTAAGCAGCGTAAGCGTAGTCGTAATCGTTGTTGGCAATTACTTTTGTGCCGCTTTTTACGAGGCCAGCGGCGCCTCGGCCTGCCACTCCGGCTTCAAGATCCACGTCGAAGCCAGTGCGCCCCCATCTTTCTGCAGAAATAAATCTTGTGCCGGATTTATGCAAGCTTTGCCTTATTATCAATCGATCAGGATAATTTGTGACGTACCTGGCGGCAAAGGCCCATAAGTGCGTCATATTCATGGCGTCTGAGCCGTGTGCGATTAAAAAGGCCGCGCCAGGGAAGCATAAAATAATCAGGATTGGCCCCATGCAAGGCATCAAGGCTTAAAAGCATGGCCTTGAAAGCGTCAAGCAGGCGTCCATACTCTTGCGCATTTATCGGTTTTGCGCAGTTGCGCTTCATCCCTGCCTGTGGCTGCGTTTTGTTTAGCTCGCGCATGGCCTTGGAACATTCATAGAGCAATAGCAGAACGGCCTGGGCAAGGTTCAGGGATTTGGCTTTGGGCGCACAAGGAATATGGCAGAGATAATGTGCGCAAAGAATATCCGCATTGCGCAAGCCCCTGTCTTCCGGGCCAAAGATTAAAGCAGCTTTCTGTCCTGATCCAAGAACCTCTGCGATCAGTCTTGCGCACTGGGCTGGCTCAAGAATTTCCCTTCGCCAGCCGCCAGTACGCGCTGTGCTGGCAGTTAAAAGGTGCTGATCGGCTATGGCCTCCTGCAAACTGGTCGCAAGGCAAATACGTTCAAGAATTGCAGTCCCCTGAGCGGTAGCCAAGGGCGCGGCTTTGGCCATATCCCAGCGTTCAGGCTCGACAATGCAAAGATCGGGACAAGCCATGTTGGCGCAGGCCCTTGCGGCCATGCCGATATTTTCAGGAAAGCGCGGCTGGACAAGAATTACCTTGAGGCCAGAGAGCAAGCCCGACATCAGCAGGCCCATCCAAAGAAAAGCAAGACCAGTTGCGGCATACTTTCGGCGTCTGGTACAGGCAAGGTGGGATCAGGCCAGATGCGCTGGGCTGTAATGGCGATAATTGCCACGCCAATGCCGCATTTTACTACGGTGCCAAAAAAACGGCCAAGCATGGCCCCGCAGGCGGCCTGGCAGGCTTCAGCCAGTGGGCGCTTTTTGCACAATTCCATGCCAAAGCAGCCAAGCCAGGCGCCAAGCAATGCGCCAATAAAAGCGCCCAGCCCCCAAAAAATCGGCGCCAGGAGGATCGCGCCAATTATGGCGCCGACCATGCCCATAAATGTGCCAGATGAGCTTGAGCCGTAACGCCTGGCCTTGAAAAGCTGCATTAGAAATTCCAGTACCTCCCCGGTGAGTGCCAGGCCCACTACGCAGAGCCAGAACCAGAGGCCAAGATTTTCCGCAGTCGGGTGGCAAAGCTTCCACAGGGCAACAAGGCCAAGGATCAGCCAGTTTGCTGGCAGCCCAAAAATATTCAGCAAAAGCATGAAGCAAAGCAGGGTGAGAAAGACCCCGGCCAGGAGGGCGGCAAAGGGAAAGGGCAGCCAGTCCATAACAATTTTAATCCGTAACTATTTTTTGGCGCAAGTCCTGCACACGCACGGCCTTGCCCTCAGTGCGCGGGATGGTGTTGCTCTCCACCAATTCTATCTTTGGCGTAATCAAAATTTCATCGCGCAGCCTTTGTGCAAGCTGCTTTTGCAGATTTTGCAAAACGCGCATATCTTCAACAAAATATTCAGTGCGAATTTCCACCTGAATGCGCATCTGATCGCTTAAGCCATCATTTTCCAAAATGATCAGGTAGGACTGCCCCACTTCAGGAAAAGCCATCAACACCTGCTCAATCTGCATGGGATAGATGTTTACACCCTTGAGAATAAACATGTCGTCCGTGCGTCCGAGGATGCGATCCATACGCCTGTGCTTGCGGCCACAAGCGCAGTCTCCAGGCAAAAAGCGCGTCAGATCGCGGGTGCGGTAACGCAAAATGGGCATGCCCTCACGACAGAGGGAAGTCAAAACAAGTTCGCCAACTTCCCCATCAGGCAGGTTTTGGCCGCTTTCGGGATCAACTATCTCGGGAATATAGGCATCTTCCCAGATATGCAGCCCGTTCTGGCAAAGACATTCAAAGGCCACGCCCGGGCCATTCATTTCGGAAAGGCCGTAAGAATTATAGGCTTTCATCGCAAAAAGATTTTCAATTCTGCTGCGGTATTCCTCAGTATAAGGCTCGGCGCCCACAATGGCTATGCGCAGGGAAAGCTCACGCGGATCATCACCAAGGGAGCGAATATACTCGCCAAGGATCAGGGCATATGATGGCAGAATATGCGCAACTGTAGTCTTGAAATCACGCACAAGCTTGACTTGCCTGCGTGAATTTCCCGCTCCGGCAGGAATGGTCATGCAGCCAAGGCGCTCTGCGCCAAAATGGATGCCTAACCCCCCTGTAAAAAGGCCATAACCGGACATATTCTGAAAAACATCCTCGCGGCGCACACCTACCATAAACATGCAGCGGGCCATGAGATCTGCCCATGAATTGATGTCATTGGCCGTGTGGCAGATCGCAACCGGGCTTCCTGTTGTGCCGCTTGAGCAATGCATGCGCACAATTTCATCTCTGGGCACGCACAGGAGGCCGTGAGGATATTGGCTGCGCAAATCATCCTTGCTGGTAAAAGGAATTTTTGCCAGATCTCCAAGGCTTTGGATGCTTGATTCGTCCACACCGGCATCGTCCAGCCGTTTGCGGTAAAATTCGCTTCTGCGTGCTTTGGCAACTGAGGATCTCAGCCGTTGAAGCTGCACATCGGCAATTTTCTTCCTGTCCCAGATCTCTGCCTCAGCAAAAATTTCCATATTCATACCGTGCCATGCGCCTGATTAGCAGTCTTGGACGAATTATGGGCTTGCGCCCAGCCATAAAGAAAACCTATGCAGCCAAGATGGGGATCGTCCAAAATCTGGCCATGGCCTTTAAGCAAATTGCGCCTGGGTCCTATGAGGAAAGTGGGCGCATAGCCCCCCGCGCCTTCATCATGTTCGCCAAAGGCAGTGCCATGGCCGCCGCTGGCCTTGACTTCTTCGTTGGGAAGCCAGCGCAGGCGGAATTCATCAAGATCGGAAAGCAGGTGTGCCAGCTCCCGCTTATCAGTATGATGTTCATAAACTCCGCAAATTTTTTTGCGGTAAATCAGGCAGGCCAGGGTGTGCATATTGCCCACATTGACAACTGTTACGCCTTCGCGCTGGCTGCGTTCAAGCAGCTTTGGCTCAGTTAATGCCCCAAGAAGGGCGCATATTCCGCTGTCGGCAACCGGGCCGCCCGTGTTTTTCTGCAATGCAGCAAGGCGTGTGAAGCGGGCAGGGGCAGATGTATAAAGCAGGGAAGCTGGATCAGCCCCCTTGTCCATAAAATTTTGCCAATCGCGCATACGCCCATCACGGCCAGGCTGATCGCTATGATCCTGGGCTGCGGCCAGCACAAGATGTGGCAGAGGCAACGAGGCTATGCGCAACAAACTGTTCCAGAAATCCGGCTGATAGTCGCCAAGATGCACTGGCACAAAGCCATCCGGGCACTGTGCGCGTATTTTCAGTCCCATGCACTGAACGAGATCGAGATCGCAAGCTATGGCCTTTGCAGCGCTTGCGCTTGCAGTAATGGGCAGCCCTGCGGCAAGATGCTCCCTTATGGCGGCCCGAAAGCCGCCGCCCATATTGTCGCCATAAAGCCAGATCCCGCATTTGAGCAAGGTCAGTTCGCGGATGCGCTGGGCAATCAAGCGCTCGGGGGCAGGCAAGACAAAACGCGGCCAGTTTGCGCTTTCCTGCCCATAACGCGCCAATAGCGCTTTTTGCGTTCCGCTTCCAATGTCAAGGCAAAGCACAGGGCCAGAGGAGCGCAAAAACTGGCTGACAAGCTCATCCATTGGCTAATCCGGCAAAGGCAGGTTTGGATTTTGAGCCAGGCGGATCGTCCTCATCAAAGGCTTCCCTTACTTCCTTAACTGGCCCGCTGAACAGCGGCTTTATTGCCAAAAGCTTCTCCGTGCGCCCAAAAAGATAGACCACGTCATTTGCCGCGAAACAGAAATTTGGCCCAGGCGATGCATCCACCTCGGAATTGCGCATAATTGCAACCACAGTAAGCCCATATTTGGGCCGAATTCCAGACTGGGCAAGTGTCTGTCCGCAGAGGGGCGATTTTTCCGAAAGGCGCATGGCCTGAACGCCCATATCCGGCAAACGCCCTGCAACCTCGCCCAAGGAATCCACCGCTCCTGCCATGCGCCGAATCATGCGGTAATTGGCCTGGCGCAAATGCGAGGCATACGCTTCAATATCCTGCCTGGGAACAAGATACTGTGCGAGAACGTGGCTGAAAACCTCAATGGAGCTTTCAAATTCTTCGGCAATTACATTGCTTGCACCAAGCTCATGCAAGGGTGCAATCTCGGTGACAAAACGCGTTCTCGCTACAATGCAGATATTTGGATTCAGCCTTCTTGCCTCGATGGTAATCGCCCTTACAGCCGCAGGATCTGAAATCACGATAGCCAGAACCCTTGCTTTCTCAACGCCAAGATGCTCAAGCACAATCTGCTGTGTGGCATCGCCTTGCATTATTGGCTCTTTGTCAGCGTAGCGGCGCACGGTTTCAGGATTCATTTCCAGAATGGTATAGGGGATGCCTGATTCTGTGGCAACATGCGCAAGGTGCCTGCCGCTGATGCCAAAGCCAACGATAATCAGGTGATCTTCCAGGTTATGGCCGCTTTTTTCTTGCGTCTCCAGGCTGTCATCCGGGCTTTTCTGCCAGCGCCTTGTCAGGCTGGCAAACCTTGGGGCAATGGCAATCAGCCCCGGCGTAAGCATCATGGTCAGCACGCTTACAGCAAGAAAATTCTGATAGGCATTCATATCCAGCAAGCCGGAAGCTAGCCCGGATGCCGCGAGAACAAAGGAAAATTCGCCAACCTGGGCCAGGGAAAGGGAGGTGATGACCGCCGCACGCATTGGATAGCCCTGAATGAGTACCGCCGGAAGGGTCAGGACGCTCTTGATAAATACAAAGAGCATGGTGCCACCGATAATCAGGAAAAAATGCGCGGCAAAATATTGCACATTGAGCATCATGCCCACAGAAATGAAAAAGAGGCTCATGAATACATCGCGGTAAGGCAGAATCCCTGAAATTACACTCATGCTGTATTGAGAGCGGGCCAGCAAAAGTCCGGCCAGAAAAGCCCCCAGGGAAAGAGAAAGGCCAAGAGCGCTGGTTAAAAGCGCCATGCCAAGGCAAAGGCCAAGAGTGGTCAACAGCAGAATCTCGCGGGTGCGTGTGCGCATTACCGCTTCCATCAACCTGTTTAAGCCAAAATAGGCAAAGAGCAAAACGCCGCCAAGGGCCAGCACTACCCATAAGATGGAAAAGAGGGCTTTTTCCAGGCTAAGGTCAAGTGTTCCAGCAAGCAGGGGTACGCTAAGGAGCATGGGGGCAACAAGAATATCCTGAAAAACCAGAATCGCCAGCGAAAGCCTGCCCGTTGGCGTACTGCTGACCCCGCGTTCCTGAAGGATGCGCAAGACAATGGCCGAGGAAGAAAGGGCCATCAGGCAGCCCCAAAAAATACCTTTTTGCCAGCTTAGGCCAAAAAGCAGGGCAAGGCCGGTAATTGACGCCACAGTAAGGCCAATTTGCAGGCTTCCGCCAAGAAAAACCGGCCTTTTGAGCCTGTTAAGGGCATCTCCCGAAAGCTCCATGCCGATGGTGAAAAGCAGCATAGCCACACCAACTTCGGCAATCTGATCAATAGCTTTGTGATCGTTGACAATGCCTAACAAGGATGGGCCGCAAAGAACGCCTGTCAGCAAAAAGCCCACAGTGGCCGGAAGTTTGAGGCGGTTGCACAAAATGGTAACCGCAATAGAAAGCAAAAAAATGATTACAATTTCATAAAGAAAACTTACTTCCATGCGCCCTCCTCTATCTAGGCTAACATTCCGCAATATTCTCGACAATAGCCAGAAAAAGGCTTCATGCCGGAATACTGGCTTTACTTGTATTTAGCCGCCAGCTAAACTTGGCATGGGCATAAGCCCTGGCAATTTATTAAAATATACGCGAATCAGGAGATGGTCATGGATATTTTTGAAGCCCTGTTCACAAGGCGGAGCATCCGCAAATATACGCAGGGAAATGTCAGCGATCAGGATATTGAGCTGATGCTCAAGGCAGCCATGCTTGCGCCAAGCGCCTGCAATGAGCGCCCTTGGCATTTTATTGTTATCCGCGATGAAAAAAGGCGCGAGGAAGTGAGCAAAACTTCGCCCTATACCAGAATGGCCGCCCATGCGCCGCTTGTTTTATTGGTCTGCGGAGATTTGCGCGAGGAAAAAGCCGAAGGCTTCTGGATTCAGGACTGCTCTGCGGCCATTGAAAATTTGCTGCTTGCGGCCAGAGGCCGCGGTCTTGGCTCAGTATGGTGTGGGGTGCATCCCGTGGCAGAGCGCGAAGCCTATTTGCGCAAACTGCTCAATCTGCCCGAAAAAGTCATTCCTCTGGGCCTCATTGCCGTTGGGCATCCTGAACAGCAATTCAAGGAGGAAGATCGCTTCCTGCCAGAGCGGGTGCATCAAGAAAGCTGGTAAGGAAGCGCCAGACAAGGACGGACAAGGCTCAGCCGCTCAAAATAGATCTGGATCAGAGGGATGGCGATCCCAGTAAATCCGGCCTTTTTTGCGCTGTGTGCGCAAAAGCACATAAATGCTTCCAGGGCCGCCGTCCTTTGGCTTGGCAGTGCAAAAAGCAAGAATAACACGTTTGAACGGTTCCTGGGTAAGCCAGATTTGCAATTTTTCCCGCAAAATCCCAAATCCGTTGGGTGAATTGCGTCCGCGCCCAGGGACTAGCAATACAAGGCGCAAGCCGCGTAGCCATGCCGAGCGCATAAATGCCCTAAGGTTCTCAAAAGCCTGCATGGCATTAAGCCCGTGCAGGTCAAGATGCGCTTCAGGGCTGAACTGGCCTGAGCGCAGACGGTTCAAGACAAGTTCATCCAGGCCAACTACATGGCCCTCAAGATATTCCTCACTAAATGAAACGGCGAATTCCAGCTTGCTTTCCACCATCTCACGAAAGCTTGGTTCTCGTGGCGAGGGCGGATTGGGAATTTGCTTTGATGCAGGTACATGGCGGCCACGGGCGGCCAATGCCTGAACCCCCACAACGGCGCGGCTGAAAATTTCCGTGTCTTCCAGTTGCGTGAGTTGTTTGGAAGTTTTTTGCGCGGATATTTGACGGGCTGGCTTGGCTTGGGCAGTAACTTGAGAAGCTTTTGATCGGCGCTGCTTTTGTGCGCTGGAAAACTCTTTTGACCAGCAGGCTTGATCTTCAAGCAAAAATCCCCCCTGATTCTCTTTTTCAGGATGCAATTTGCCCAAAGCGCCAAGAAAAAGCGCACTATCTTCCTCCGAGACTTGGGAGGGGGGATTCTCTTTATCAGCCTTTCCTTTTATTCTAATTTTTCGGCCCGGGATGCGGCTGCGGAGCTTTGTTTCACCTGCTTCTGCGGGAGAAATTTTCTCCGCCAGATCTCGAAATGGATTGTTGGCAAAAGCTTCGGATTCATCCATTGCAACCCCCTGATCTATACAAAAGAGCCGTGACAGGCACGGCTCTTTTTTCAAAAAAGCAAAAACAGACCTTGCTTATTGCTTTGGCGTGTTCGGTTTTACCTGCTTGGCAGGAGCCTTTTGCGCTTTGCCCTGATTTGCGCTGTTTTTCTTTTCGCCTGCTTTTGCCTCCTGGCTTTTTGCAGGCGCAACAACAGGGCTTTGCTCTATAGCCTTTGACGGCTCAGAAGCAGTGCTTTGTTCAACTGCCTTATCTGTCACAGGTTCAGGGCTTGGCGGTGCTGACTTGGCTGGCTCAGGCGCAACTGGCTGTTCCGGCGTTTTAATCTGTTCAGTAGAATTTGCGGGCTGAACTGGATCTTCAATCTTGACATTGAGAATGGTTGACTCACTGCCAGAATGTGAACTTGTCACATAAGTATAAGAGAGGGAGGTGATCACAAAGATCACTGCCATGAGCGCAGTGAGTTTAGCGAGGATGCCGCCCGCCCCCGAACTTCCGAAAACCGAACTGTTGCCGCCACCAAAAATGACCCCCATACCCTCCTTGCCTGATTGCAGGAGGACGAGAATCACCAAAAGGACACAGACAATGATATGCAGTGTGAGAATAAGGCTCTGCACGATATTCCCATTCCTTCAAGCGGCCTAAGGAACTGCCTTGGGCCGAAAATACATGCTTCTACGCCTCAAGAATCTTCAAAAAACTCTCGGCTTCCAAAGAAGCGCCTCCTACCAAGAGACCGTCAACATTGTCAAGGGCCAGCAACTCAGCCGCATTGCCAGGCTTGACACTGCCACCGTAAAGAATGTGAACATCCTTAGCGTCAGAACCAAGAACTTTGCCAAGGATTGTCCGCACAACTGCATGGGCTTCAAGCACCTCGGCAGACTGCGCAACCTTGCCCGTGCCAATGGCCCAGACTGGCTCATAGGCAATGGCCAGATTTGCGGGAAGACCCTTGCGCGTTTCCGCATCTAGCGGGTTGAGCGCACTTTCAAGCTGGCGGTCAAGCACTGCTTCAAGTGCGCCAGCTTCGCGCTCGGCCAGCGTTTCACCAATGCAAAGCATGATCTTGAAGCCATGAGCAAGCCCAAAGGCAGTCTTGCGGGCAATCAGGCCATCGCTTTCGCCAAAAATCTGCCGCCGTTCGGAGTGGCCCACCAAGGCCCAGGAAGCGCCAGCGTCCCGAAGCATTTTCAGGCTGATTTCCCCGGTAAACGCGCCCTGCTCCTCCGGGTAAAAATTCTGGCCGCCAATGGAGAGGCCGGATATTCCGGCAAAGCCGTCACTTGCGGTTGCAATGTCCGTAAACGGGGGAAAAATAATTGCCAGCCGCCCCTGGGCTGGCTTAGAAGCCAATTTTTCTGCCAGTTCCCCGGCAAATTGGGCGGCTTCCGAACGATCCTTGTACATCTTCCAGTTAGCGGCAATGATCTTTTGCATTTTATTCCCCGCTTCTAAGTTCTGTTCTAATTAAGGAATCTGGGCCAGTAATTTTTTGCTCAGCACCTTTGCCAGGGAAATCCGAAAGCTTCACCAGGGGGCATCCCAAAACAAGCGCATCTTCCAGAGTGTCTGGATAGTAGGCCCGTCTTCTGCCCACTTGGACAAAGCCAAGGCTTGCATAAAGCGCGAGTGCGGCTTTGTTGCTTTCGCGCACTTCGAGAATGGCGTTTTTAATACCCATTTTGCTGGCTAAGTGCAAGACCAGGCGCAAGAGCCTGCGGCCATAGCCCTTGCGCCGCAAATCGGGGCGCACCCCAAGATTAAGTATTTCAAGCTCATCAGATGTATGATAAATGGAAATATAGGCCAGAAGCCAGGAATAGGTTCTTTTGGCCTGGACAATGGACACTTTTTCTGCGCCATTGGAAAGCCCGAAAGCCGCAAAGGATTTCTGGCAAAAAGCGGCCTGGCACTGGGCCTCATTCCAGGGCAGGGAAAAACAGAGTTTTTCCAGAAAGGCCAGCGCTGGCGCATCCTCATGGCGCAAGAGTCTGATCAATGGACGCATACTTTTCAGGAACTCAAAATTTGTCTGTACTTTATGAAGTGCTGGATCAACACAACTCCTGCTTTTGCCTGATGCAGAAAGCGCTCATTTTGCGCCAGGGCCTGCGTCACCGCGCTTTGCTACTGCTAATTCGATCTTCAAACGGCCAAAATCTTTTGCGTAGCCACAAGGAGGGTTTTCTGGATTTCTCCTCCCAAGCCATGCTTCCGGCAGATCAAAGCCCACTTGATTTTGCGCGTTATCTGCTTGACGAGGAGTGGCACTGCCCAACCTGCCGCCTTAAGCTTGCAGGGCTTTGGCAAGCCTGCCCCGAAAATGGCAACGCGCTCACAAGCATTGTGGAGGCGAGGCTAAGCCTCCCAAGCCTTGTTGAGCTATGCCACAGGCAGGAGCAAAGCGCCCTGCTTGGCACAGCAGAAATGCTCAATATGGCGCATGAACAGGCGCATTTTCTAAGTCCGATTCTATGTTCCGCCCTGCTTTGCGGCCTGGTGCAAAACCATTGAGGAATTCGGCCAGAGAGCAAGTTCTGGCCGTATAAAATGCCCGTTTGCTCAACTGATAAATGCCGAAGCGAATTTTTTGCGCTCAAGCATGGTTTTGGCTGTGCCGCGCAGAACCGTTGTCAGGGGATCATTATCCACAAAAATCTTGAGCCGCGTTTCACGGCCAAGGAATTGATCCAATCCTTTAAGTAATGCCCCGCCACCCGTGAGCAGCAAGCCATTGCGCTCAATATCACAGACCAGATCTGGCGGTGTTTTTTCCAGGGCGCTTAGCACAGTGTTCAAAATAGCCTGGAGCGGCTCAGCAAGGGCTTCGCGGATATGGCCATCGTTGATTGTAATGGAGCGCGGTCTGCCCTCGCGCAGATCCTTGCCCGAGACCTCCAGCGAGGGCGCACGCCGCTGCGGGCTTGCCGAACCCAGGAGGATTTTGACGTTTTCCGCAGTGCTTTCGCCAACCTCAAGATAAAATGTATCGCGCAGATAGCGCTGGACGGCAAAATTCATTGCGTCTCCGGCCATTCTGGCCGATTTGGCCACAACAACTCCGCCCAGGGAAATCACAGCCACTTCGCTTGTGCCGCCGCCAATATCCAAAACCATGTTGCCCACAGGCTCAAGAATGGGCAAATCCGCTCCAATGGCCGCGGCCATCGGCTCTTCCACCAGCGCCACATCCGCCGCTCCTGCAAGGCGCGCGGCATCACTGACCGCTTTTTTTTCTACCTGGGTAATTCCGCTGGGCACGCAAATCACCATTGAGGGCCGCATAAGCTTAAGGCCGTCAATGGCGCGGCGCACAAAATGGCTGATCATCACCCGCGTCACTTCAAAATCGGCAATTACGCCATCCTTGAGCGGGCGGACTACGCGGATATTTTTTGGCGCACGCCCTGGATAATCCCTAGCCTTTGCGCCTATGGCAATTACTTCGCCACTTGCGGCATCAAGCGCAAGCACTGACGGTTCATTGATTAGGATTCCATGCTTGCGCGTGTAGAGAAGCGTATTGGCAGTGCCTAGATCCATTGCAATGTCCCTGGATAAAAAACGAAAAAATTTTTTCAGGAACATTGCTTATTCCAATCAGCTTTCCTGATCCCTGTGGAGGCTTGCGGAGGAATCGGGCGGATAAGCCCTTTCTTCTTCATTTTCGTCAAGGGATCTGGAGTGCGCAGAGCGGGCTTGCTCAACTTGCAAACGTGTTTTGAGATAGAGATTTTCGAGATACAGGGCCAGATAATCTACGGCCTGGCGAACAAAACTGCGCATGCTTTCATCAATTTCCCTGGGGCTTTCACTGCCCAGGCAAAGAACGCCGTTTGCTGTGCGGTTTACAAGAACTGGCAGGCAGATTGTGGCCTGAAAGGGCGCGATGCCTGGCATGCGCCCAAAAAGCGCGGATGGGATCGCAGTGTCTTCGCCGCCGTTGAATACCGGTTGCTCATTGCGAAAAACCCAGCCCGCCAAGCCGCTGCCAAGGGGTAAATACCGCTTTGCGCTTCCCTCGAGAAAGAGCGGCCTGTTTTCCGCTTCCAGGCAGTAGCTTTGATCCGGATCAGCCAGGGAGGCAAAGGCGCAGTAGTCAAAGCGCGTGGCGTCAGCCACAGTGCGCAGAAAGTTATCCAGAAATTCCGGCCAGCGCTTAAAGCGGCTGCGCAAGTCCTGAATGATCCCAAGCTCGGCAAAATATCTCGGAATATCGTCCGCCAAGTCCTGGGCGCAAGCGCCCTGCTGGCGTGAAACTAACTCGGCAAAAAGCTGGAGCAGCTTGTGATCTTTGTCCGAAAAAGAATACTGGCGCTTGCTGTCCACACAAAGTGCGCCGCCTGTGGGCACGGGGCAGCCCATGAATGCCTTGATGCCATCTTCGGCGTCTGCCAGATAATAGCCCAGTTTGCCCTGATGCTGATCGAAATTGGGCACAAGCAGCGGCTGGCGGTTATGGATGATCCAGCCTACCAGGCCCTTGCCCGCCTGAATGGCGCAATCTTCGTCAATATCTTCGCCAAGGCTGAAACTTGCGCAAAGCTTGTGCTCCTCCCCCCCTTCATCGGGCAAGAAAAGCACCGCGCTGTGGGCATCAAAGACACTGCAAACCAGACTTAAAATATGTTTGTCAATAGTATTCGCGATCATCTTCAGGCACTGATTTCAAAATTTGCGCAAACAGACTCGCCCCTGGCCCAGTGCCAGGGGATGCCAGAGCCTACGATCCAGAGCCGATAAGCGGCAGAAAAATCTAACAGGATAAGGCGTTAATTGCCAATCCCCGCGCCAGCCCAAAATTGGCCGATTTTAGGGAACAAGGCTTATGAATCCACAATCTTGTAAGGAGTTTGCTTGAATGTGATTTCCTGGGCTTTGAGCCATTCCCGGCCCCAAACTGCGGCTGCATAGATAGTTTTTGGGCCTTGGTGTCTTGGCAGGCTGGCAAAAATCTCACGGGTCAGCGTATTTCCGCCCTCGCGGCTTTTGTCACCCAAAATGCCGTTATAGAGCAGATAGATCGCCCGGCCCTGGTGGATGCCAAGCAGGGGCGAATCGGCGCGGCCTGTATAAGCCGTTTTTGTTTCCATGAACCAGATAAAGGCCGCAAGCTGGCTGAAAGTTACATCCTCGCGGATCTGCCCGTCTGGTGCAAAGAGCGGTTCTTTTGAGAGGCGCAGATACTGAAAATCCCCGCCAAGGCCGGAAACTGGCTCGCCCTTGGCGTTTGTGTAGCCGCAAGATACGCGCCTAAGACGCTCTGAGGTGACATTTTCGGCAATCTCCCTGTCCATTTCCACAAGGATAAAGCGGCGTGAGCCGCCGTCTTCGGCGTTTTGTTGCAAAACCGCATGGCCTGTAGTGCCTGAGCCAGCAAAAGAATCAAGAATGATGTCATTTTTGTCTGTGGCGATGGAAATAATATGCCTGATCAATGATGCGGGTTTGGGAAAACTGAATATTTTTTCGTGAAAAATATCCGTAATATCGCGTGTGCCGTTCTGGGTCATGCCAACTTCACTTGGCAAAAATGTGCTTGCGGCAACTTTGCCAGATTCAGCGCTTGCTTTTTTAAGATCGTCCTCCTGCCAGTAGCGCAAGACAGGGCGCTTGATCTTCAAGAAAGCATAATCACCAGGAAAGATTATTCGCCCTGCTTCATAGTATTGCTGAAAAGTATCAGAAGTGATCGCCCAGGTACGTAGCTTGCTGGCCGGATATTTGTTCCCGTTTTTGGGATTGGCAATGGTGAAGTAGCTGTTTGGCCTTTCTTCCGCAGTTGTCTGCTTTGTCAAGTCATGGTAGCGCCAGGGGCGATTGGGGAAATCAGGCGTAGTATAATATTTGCGCTCTTTGCCGCTTATGCTTGCCATGAATGATTTTGTTTTGGCATAGCATAAGATAAATTCGCAATCCTGCGATACCCCGTAAGGCACATCAGACTTTGCCGTGCGTTTATGCCAGATTATATTGGCCACAAAATTGTTCAGCCCAAAAATTTCATCACATAAGAGCTTCAGATTAGCCTGCTCATTATCGTCAATGCTGATAAAAATCGCCCCGTCATCCCTCAAGAACTGCCTGAGCAAAACAAGACGCGGATAGATCATGCACAGCCAGCGGTCATGGCGGTCAAGATCCTCCTTGCCAACTACCTGGCCTAGCCACTTGCGCATCTGCGGGCTGTTGACGTTATCGTTATAGCTCCAGCCCTCGTTGCCTGTATTGTAAGGCGGATCAATATAGATGCACTTTATCTGCCCGTCATAGCGCGGCAAAAGGGCTTTTAAGGCATCGAGGTTATCGCCCTGTACAAGAATATTTCCGCTATCCGCGCCAGTAGAGAGGCTAGCTACAGGCTCTAGCAGGCGCAAGGGTACTTCCTTGTGATGGCGGATTACGGCATCCTTGCCAATCCAGTTCAGCGTGGGCATGGCATCTATTCCAGATATTGTTCATTAAAAGAGGCCCGGGGCTGGCCCGGGCCTCACAAGCACAGCTTTTGCGCCGTAAGCGTTTATTTTTTCACGTCAAAAACCAGTTCGCCATCTTTTACGGTAAGATAGACATCCTCACCGTCATGAATCTTGCCGCTGACAAGCTCACGCGCAAGGGGCGTTTCCACAGCCTGCTGGATATAGCGCTTGAGTGGGCGGGCGCCATAGACAGGATCATAGCCGGCATTGGCAATATAGTCCCTGGCCTCGTCACTCATATCCAGCTTAATCTTGCGATCTTCAAGGCGCTTGCGCAAGCGGCGAAGCTGGAATTCGACAATCTGGCCAATCTGGTCACGACGCAAGGGCAGAAAGACGACAGTTTCATCTACGCGGTTGAGAAATTCAGGGCGGAAGTGATCGCGCAAATCCTCAAGAACTTTCTCGCGCGCCCCCTCCTTGAGTGTGCCGTCAATGGCAATGCCGTCAAGAAGATGGGCAGAGCCGATATTGGAGGTCATAATCACAATGCAGTTGCGAAAATCCACGGTGCGGCCCTGGCTGTCAGTCAGGCGGCCATCATCAAGAAGCTGCAAAAGCGTGTTGAAGACATCGGGATGAGCCTTTTCAATCTCGTCAAAAAGGATCACGCAATAAGGCTTGCGGCGCACAGCCTCGGTAAGCTGGCCTCCCTCGTCATAGCCAACATAGCCTGGAGGGGCGCCAATGAGCCTGGAGACCGAGTGCTTTTCCATGTATTCGCTCATGTCGAGGCGAACCATATTGTCCTCGGTATCAAAAAGCGCTTCGGCCAGGGCTTTGGAAAGCTCTGTTTTGCCAACACCAGTAGGCCCAAGAAAGATGAATGAGCCTGTAGGCCGCCCGGGATCGGAAAGCCCCGCACGGGCGCGGATTACGGCATCGGCCACGGCATTGACCGCATCATCCTGGCCCACAACGCGGTCATGCAACTGCTCATTCAAGCGCAAAAGCTTTTCGCGCTCGGATTCCAGAAGCCGCGTAACCGGGATGCCCGTCCACTTGGCGACAATTTCGGCCACATCGTCCGGGCCAACTTCTTCCCTAAGCAGGCTTGGGCCATCACCGCTCTTTTTCTCACCGGAGACTTCGGCAAGCTTCTTTTCCAGTTCAAGCAACTTGGAGTATTTAAGCTCAGCGGCACGGTTGAGATCATAGGCGCGTTCAGCCTGCTCAATGGCCAGCTTGGTCTGTTCAATCTGCTCCTTAATTTCGCGCACAGAATCAATGGAACCTTTTTCGCTCTCCCACTGCTTGCGCATGGCCGCCTGCTGGTTGCGCAACTCCGCAAGCTCGTTTTCCAGCTTCTCCAGGCGCTCACGCGAGGCTTCATCAGTTTCGCGGCGCAGTGCCTCGCGCTCAATTTCAAGCTGCATGACCTTGCGGTTGACCTCGTCCAGTTCTGAGGGCAGGGAGTCAATCTCGGTGCGAATCATGGCCGCTGCTTCATCTATGAGGTCAATGGCCTTGTCGGGCAACTGGCGGTCCGGGATATAGCGGTTGGAAAGAACAACGGCTTCCACAATGGCCGAATCGCTGATCCTTACGCCATGATGCACTTCAAAGCGATCTTTCAGGCCGCGCAGGATGGAAATGGCATCTTCGACCGTAGGCTCTTCGACCATCACGGGCTGGAAGCGCCGCTCAAGCGCCGGATCTTTTTCGATATATTTGCGATACTCATCCACAGTGGTTGCGCCGATGCAGTGCAATTCACCGCGGGCCAGCATTGGCTTGAGCAGGTTGCCAGCATCCATTGAACCTTCGGTTTTGCCCGCGCCAACAATGGTATGCAATTCATCAATAAAGAGAATGATCTGCCCTTCGCTTTTCTCCACTTCGTTGAGTACGGCCTTGAGACGCTCCTCAAATTCGCCGCGGTACTTGGCTCCGGCGATCAAGGCGCCCATATCAAGGGCGTAAATCTTGCGTCCGCGCAGCCCCTCGGGCACATCCCCCTTGACGATTCTAAAAGCAAGGCCCTCAACAATGGCAGTTTTGCCAACGCCCGCTTCTCCAATCAGCACGGGGTTATTCTTTGTGCGCCTAGAAAGGATACGGATTACACGGCGGATTTCAGAATCGCGCCCAATAACCGGATCCATTTTGCCCTGGCGGGCTGCTTCCACAAGATCGCGGGCGTATTTGCTCAGAGCCTCAAAGGTGTCTTCGGGGTTGGCGCTGGTCACCCGCGCCCCGCCGCGCATTTCCTCCATAGCCTTGAAGAATGTAGCATGGCTAATCTTGTATTCCTTGAACACGTCGCCAAGGGGAGAGCTTGGCTCAACATTGGTCAGGGCCAGAAAGAGCGTATCAACGCTGACAAACTCGTCCTGAAGCCTCTGGGCCTCTTTTTGGGCATCGCCAAGCAGTTTTGCCAGGCGCTGGGTAATCATGATCTTGTTGGGATCCATCCCGCCGCCGGAAACAGAGGGGCGCTTGCGCAGGGAAGTTTCCAGCGCCACAGAGAGGGCCTTGGGCTGAATGCCTAGATGCTCAAGGTCAGCCGGAACAATGCCTTTTTCCTGCTGGACAAGGGCAAGGGCCAGATGTTCGGCATCAGTTTCCTGATGGCCCATGCCAGCGGCTATGGCCTGGGCCTCGCCAATGGCTTCGCGCGCTTTTTCCGTGAATTTATTGATGTCCATTTTACCTCCTGGTCATGACGACTTTATGCAGGATGAGATTCAATGCCTCGCTTTATGGCAAGTGCAAGAACCTCGAAAGAAAATTTTTTAGTCCTTGGCCTCATGCAGGGCTGTGAGCATTCTTTCAAGACGCTCAATGCGTTCAAGCAGGTCAACAATTATGGTGCCGCCCACAAGAGGCAATTCAAAATCGCAGCAGATGCGCTCAAGCTTGCGCACGCGGTAAATATCCGCATCGTGAAAAATACGCACTTCTGCCGCGCTATTGCGGGCCTCCAGCCAGCCCAAGGAGAGCAACTCCTCAAGATGCTCGGGGCTTGCGCCAGTTATTTCAATAAATTCCTCCCAGGCAAGCACAGGCGAAGGGGTCGGCAGGGATGCTGTTTTTTTGATCATGCTCATGGTCTATATCCTCACAGGATAGGCGCTATCGAATTGGCAAAGGCATTGGCAGAAGCGCTAGCCCCGCGCATTGAACTTGGAAACTGAAGCTAGCTTCTGCCAGAGTTCGCGGGCCTCATCGCCAAGTTCCGCAGGCACCTTGATCATTACCTTGACAAGCAAATCCCCGCGATTGGATGGGCTGCCCAATCCCTTGCCGCGCAAGCGGAACTTGCGCCCGGAGCTTGAACCCGGCGGAATTGTAAGCTCAACTTCGCCATCCAGCGTAGGCACGGGAACTTTTGCGCCAAGAACTGCTTCCCAGGGCGCAAGGGGCAGATCGCAATGCAGATTGTCACCATCAACCTTGAAGCGATCATTAGGCAGATAACGCACACGCAGGAACAAGTCGCCAGCAGGGCCGCCGCTTGCTGAGGGATCGCCCTGGCCTGAGAGCCGAAGCTTGGCGCCATCGCGAATGCCAGCCGGAATATTGACTTCCAGGGTTTTTGGCCCCTTGGGCATCTTGAGGGTTACGGAACGCTTGCCGCCCTTGTTGACTTCTTCAAGTGTGAGGGGCAGTTCAGCCTCCACATCCCGTCCACGGCGCGGACGCTGTGAAAAGCCGCCAAAGGGATCTGCGCCAAATTGTGCGCCGCGTGAAGAACGGCCAGCGCCTCCGAAAAGGCTCTCGAAAAAGTCCGAGAAGTCCGCGCCGCCCATGTCCTGGCCGTTAAAATTGAAGTGCATATTGTCAAAGCCCTGATTGCCCTGGAATTGCTGGCCATGCTGCCAGTCTGGCCCAAGCTGGTCATAGAGCTTGCGCTTTTCAGGATCTTTGAGGACTTCGTAAGCCTCGTTGATTTCCTTGAATTTTTCCTCAGCCTCCTTGTTGCCTGGGTTCAAGTCTGGATGGTACTTGCGGGCAAGTTTTTTGTAGGCTTTGGAAATTTCCTCGGCTTTGGCCTCGCGGCTTACCCCAAGGAGCTTGTAGTAATCCTGATATGAAACTGCCATTGCTGCTTCCCCCTTGCGGGATTAGGCTTGGAGCGGCCCTTTTGGCAAAAAGGCGCTTTTGCTCTGCGGCAAAAAAAACTCTTTGCCGCTTACAGAAATTAAAAACATTCCTGCCACTTAGTCAATATGCGCCTAAAAATGAAAATTATTATGAAATATAATTTTTGCAGCAATCAAAGTTGGCATAAGGCGCTATTGCGCATGAATGGTCAGATAGAGATCGCCCTGCCAAGGGCCGATGCGCTTGCCAAGACCGCGAAGCCTAAAGGGCTTGCCAACCACAAAATCTGGAGGCAAGGTCACCTCGATTGCCTGAACTTCGTCAGAGAGGCCCTGGCGGATCTGCAGGCGGATACGCCTGCCAGGCAGAAGATTGCGCCCAGGCAGGGTCAGACTCTGCTCCTCGTCAATCTGCCGCCTGAGCCAGTCCTTGACAACGCCAGTTACGCCCTTGCTCAGATCATTGGTCCATTTTGGCGTGCCCCAGGCGATATTTCCCTGATGCAAGCTGGTATTGCCTTTTTTCTCCTGGCTGGTTTTTTTGCGGCTTTTTGGAGCTTCATCGGCGTTTGTAGCCTGCCAAGTTTCCTGAGCCTGGAAGCTATTTTCCTGGCTTTGCTTGCGGTTCAACTCACTGTAAATATCTTCAAAAACGCGGCGGGCAAAAGGATCATTGAGCAGATCGCGCAGAACATCATGCTCCGCATAAGCGCGGCTTGCATTCTTGGCCTGCCTTGAAGCGCCTGGGCTTTGGGCCTCGCCAGAGCTTTTTTCGGCTTTTGCCCTGGCATAGCTTCCTGCTTCTTTGGCTGAAGCGCTTGAAAAATCCTCCGAAGCTTTTGCGCCGGAAGCGGCAGATTTGGCGTCATCTTCTCTACCCCTGCCCACATCTTGAGACTGTGCGGACTCATTCTCCCGTTCTGCGCTCTTTGTTTCAGCCTGCGCTTTAAGCAGGCCGCTTAATGCAACATAGGCTTCATTGAGGATTTGGAACTGGCGGCTGGCATCGCTGCTTCCAGGATTAAGATCCGGGTGCAGCTCAAAGGCCCGCTGGCGGTAGGCTTTTTTAACGGCCTCCAGATCTGCGCCCTTGTCCAGGCGCAGAATATCATAACATTCCTTTAAGGATAACTGGCGAGTCTGCTTGCGCATATTATTCAAGTAATACTTTCAATATTTTCTGTTATTCCGTTTACAGAGCCAATTAACAGCGCCGCCGCTTCAGAAGCTTGGTCAGTGGCCAGCAGGTTAAACTCTCTAAGATAGGCAAGCCCTGTGGCCGCAAATGCCGGATGCGACACATCCTTTTCAATGCCCGGGCAAAAATCCTTGGCCATTTCAAGGCTTATGGGATCAATTAAATTGCCGCGAAAAAAGGGCCAGGCACGGCATATTCTTGGCTTGTACTCATGAATCTTGCAGCCGAGACCAGATGCAAAAAAAATGCAGAAGCCGTCTTTACCTGAACGTATTTTCACCTTGCCGCCGGAAATTTCGCAATATTTTTCAATTATTCCGGCCTCGTCAAGCCCAAGACAGCGAATAAGCGCCTGCATGTCGGCAGGGCCAACAACTATTCCGCCCCTTCCCTGGCAGCAATGGCCGCACTTGCGGCACGAAAACATCTTTTGCAGCTTGTCCATCCCATCCCACACAGGGCTACAAATTGCGCTATATAATTCTAGCCATTAGGCATAGAATAAACAAGCTTTCAAGGCGGCGGCTATTTAGAAAAGCAAGCCAAAAACAAAAAGGTGCGAATTGTTCAAGTCTATAAAAAACTCTGGCTATTGTCTGGACTGGCTGGCGGCCATTCTGATCCCTCTGGCCTATCTCGTCCTCTATACCCCTTACGGCATGGACAGCACGGATTTTGGCTATTTTTATGGTTATGGCTGGCGAATCCTCCAAGGCCAGATACCCTACCGCGATTTCTACTATATCAAGCCCGCGCTTCCTTTGTACTGGCACGCTTTGTGGATGTGGCTGACGCCTGATAAGATTGCGGTACTGGCTGGCAAGGCGGGATTCATTGCCTCCATGCTGGCAACTTCCTGGCTTGCGGCGCTTTATCTCAAGCGCGTTTTTCGCCTGGGGCTGATGGGTCTAAGCACGCCCTTGCTGGCCGTATGCGGCTTTGTTTGGGGGGTGCATACCTTTCCGCACATGCCCTGGCATACAGCGGATGGCATTTTATTTTCTTCAGGAGCGCTCCTGGCAGCCATAAGCGGTCACCCGATTCTGGCAGGGCTTCTTGCCGCTTTGGCAACACTCTGCAAGCAGTCATTTATCCTTGTCTCTCCGGCGCTTTTTCTGCTGATCTGGGTGTTCAGGCGCTCAAGACGCGAAGCTATTTTCTTTGCCTTATCTGTTCTCTGCGCCCTCTTATGCTGGTTTTTATTTCTTTTTCAGGCAGGAGCATGGAGCGCCTTTGTCCGCATGACCACTGGGCAGCTGGCCATGACCGAGGCACTTGACGCCGGCATAGGCATCTATTTGCGCCAAAACTGGCTTTTGCCCTTGGCAGCCATTCTGCCTGGCGTTATCTTTTTTATTCTGCGCAAAAAAATACCCGGCATCTTTCTGCCCTGCTATCTTTATCTGCCCTTGCTCTGTGCAGCCTATATTGCTCAGGTATTGAGCGAACGCGCCTGGACAGGCTACGGAACATCCTGGCCTACTCTCTTTGTGCTTCTTGGCGGAATATGCGTACTCTTTCCAGGGATTTTTCTGACAGAATATCTTAGCGATCATCAAAAAAGCTATCCCAGGCTTCGGGCCTCCTTGGGCCTTGGCCTTGCCCTGCTGGTCTCCTGGTCTGTTGCAATCAGCGGCGGCTACAAAATACCCGCCCTCTTTGCCGTGCCCTTGCTCCTGGCATTTTTTCTGATCCATGCGCGACTTGGCGGGAATGTGCGCAAACTGGCCTGGCTAAGCCTCTTTTGCGCCCTTTTGATGTTTGCTGTTGGTTATCAATACCCCTATGTCTTTCCTAGCCGCGATATGCCGCGCTCAAGCCTTGTGCATGATGCAGGCGCAGTCTATGCCAAGGCTAACGGCGTAAAGGTTGATGCCGATATGCTTGCGCGTCTCAGTGAACTCAAGGCATTGCGCGCCAAATACGGTCCAAATTACAAAACCATGCCTGGATTTTCCTTTGCCTACTGGCTCAATGGCGACAAGCCGGTTTACCGCTCGGACTGGCTGATCGACTGGGAAATAAATGCCGAGATTGATGAACTTTACAAAGAATTGCTGGATAAAAATCTGCTTGTGTTTATGGAGCGGGATCAGCTGGACAGCGCCAAGGCCGATGCCTATGACCGCGCTGGCTATTCCGTGCCTCAGCGCGTTCGCAGGGAATGGAAGATTATCGATCAAACGCCGCATTTTGTGGTCTTTCAGGCGCCGAACAACTTGAAACCAAAGCCAAAGCCAGGACAGAAAGAAAATTTGCCGGAAACGTCCCCTGCAAAAAACCAGGATACCAGATAAGTCAGCATCCTAAAAAAATTGTGTTTTTTGCAGGCACAAAGCCAGGGCAAAAACTATATGCCCACTGCTCAATGCCTATGGCTGTGGGGCAAGTCTCCCAGGGGATGGCAATGGCTGTGGCTATGCAGGGGGGCGGCGGCACAAAATTCAAGCTTGTGATCGCGGATAGTCATAAATTGAGAGGCAAGCTGGCTTAGGAAATCGAGATCATGGGAAATGCAGATCAATGCCACAGGCAGGCCATGCAGAATTTCCAAAAGCCGCGCCTGGGCTGCTTCGTCAAGCCCGGTGGTTGGCTCATCCAGTAGCAGGGCTTCTGGCTGCATAGCCAAGACAGCCGCAAGGGCTACCATGCGTTTCTCGCCGCCAGAAAGCTCAGGGATCAATCGACCCGCATAGCTGGCAAGCCCCAGTGCAGCCAGGGCCAACTCAGCCTGCTCCCTCGCCGCATCGGCCTTGAGGCCGAGATTGAGCGGGCCAAAGGCCACATCTTCCAGAACTGTTGGAAAAAAAAGCTGATCCTCGGATTGCTGGAGGAGAAAGCCAACCTTGCAACGCAGGGGATAAAAATCCCTTTCCTGCGCCAGAGGTTTTACATGAAAAAAAATCTGCCCAGTTCTTGGAAGAAGCAAACCAGTGATGCAACGAAAAAAACTGGTCTTACCGCAGGCATTTGGGCCAAAAAATCCGATTTTTTGCCCTGGAAAAAGGGAAAAATCCAGATTCTCAAGCAGGTTATGACCAGGCTCATAGCCAAGAGAAACATTTTTAAGCGTGAATATGGCCGCGCTATCCTTGCTTGCCAATGCTTCCTGTGCTGTTATTTTATCTCCCGCTTCCATCCCTTAACTCATCCGTAATAATCAAACAATATCAGGAGGCTGAGAGCAAGGCCAAGCAAAGAAGCAAGGATCAGATCGCGTAACTCAACCCGAAAGACGCTCAGGCAATGAAATTTCCCGCAAAAGCCCCTCAGGCGCATGGCTTCATTGATGCGTTCGCCGCGTTGCGCTGCCCGCACCAGCAGAATACCTAGCAATGTGGCCACTGTGCGGTAGCAATGCAAATTGGCCTTGGGCTGAAAGCCTCTTAAAAGGGCCGCCCGTTCCATTGTGCGCCATTCCTCGGCCAAAAGGTGCAGATAACGCGCCATAAACAGGAAAAGCCAGACCAGTTTTTCGGGCAAGCCCAGTCTATGCAGGGCATGACCTGCCGTTGGCAATGTAATGCCATAGCTTAAGGCCATAAAGACAAGGACAACAGCATTGGCCTTAAGGCTTACAAGCAGGGAAAGTTCAATACCAGCCCGGCTTGGGGAAAGGGCGCAATCGGCCCACAGTGGCGCACCTGGGGTGGTCCAGGGAACAAGCAGCCATAAAAAGAAAATAAAAGAATTAACAATCAGCAGGCGCTTTAACGCCTCCCTTGGGTGAAGCCTGGACCATAAGAGGAGCAAGATCCCCAGAAGCAAGGCATAGAATGCGGCAATAAGCGAATTTGAAACCGCTATTGCTGCGCTGAGCAAGCCGGCAAGAGCGAGACGGAAGCGCGGATCATACTCATTGAGCCTGGAATCCGCCTGCGATGATGAAAAATCGGCGCTGAAAAGGCTCATCCGCGCCTGTTTTTGAAATACATCCCGATGCCGATCAAGCCGATGATCCAGCCTAGGCCGCCAATGATCTCGCTAATTCCAGGGCCGGAATCAAGCCTGGCCGCAAGCTCGCGCCTTAAGGGTCCAAGTTTGCTTTCAAGCTCCTCATGCAGAATTTTGCGCAATTCACTGGCATCCAGGGCAGCAACCTGTACTGCGCTTTGGCTGTTTTTTGCGCTTCTGGAAGCAACATCCCGGGGCTGTGAATTTTGCCCATTGGAAATTGCGTTCGGATCGTTCACTGCCGTGACTGCCAGTTCATTAACCTCTTTGCGATCTTCTTCTGCCTTGGGAGAATCAGAGGTCTGCAAGGGCGCTCCTGTCGCCGCTTTTGCCGCCGCCTTGAGCGCCGCATCATCAAAGCCTGCTGTCAGTGCAGCGGCCTCGTAGAGTTCTGCTGCCTCCATATTCCATTGATTGACATGGCCCTGACCGGCATTGACCTGAATACGCAAGCCATGCCCCTGGCGCACAATCTCTGGGACCTTGAAGCTGAATCGCCCCTCAGCATTGGTTTTGCCTGAAAGAAGTTCGCGGTTGTCAGTTGAATCATAGACAGTGACCATGCCTTCGCGCACAGGATTCTGCTTGTTATAAGCACATTCTACCAGGATACTGTCGCCCTCAAGCCAGGCAAAGATATTCACACGGTGCGCCTCTGCTGGCGCGGCAAAAACTAGGCTCACAAGCATTAGCAAAAAGAAAAAGGCATTTCTTAATGTAATCCTCTCAAAATTGAAGCCGGAATGAATTTTCAACTCAACCTCTCTTGGGGCTAAAGCTGGATGCTTCGGGATTGGGCTGACAAAAAATCATCTGCGGACGCACACGCACAATAAAAGCAACTGTAAACATGGTGATCACTGCTTCCAGAAGCATAATTGGCAGATTGGCCCAAAAAAGCACTTTGGCGGCTGTGCAGAATGCCTCATTGCTCAAAGCCAGGGCAAGGGCGGTAAACAAAGAAGCCAAGCCTACCCCCAAGGCTCCCCCCAGAAAAGCGCCAAGCTGCAAGCCCAAGCGCCCAGGCACAAGGCGCAAGATTAAGCGGAACAAATACCAGGACAATACAGCGGAAAAACCCATGCTGAAGGTATTTACGCCAAGAACGGTCAAGCCGCCGTATTGAAAAAGAATAGCCTGCAAAAGCAGGGCTGTAAAAATTGCCGGAAAAGCCCCCCAGCCCAGAATTACCCCCAAAAGGCCATTGAGGATCAGGTGAACACTGCCAAGGCCCACAGGCAGGTGTACCAGTGAGCCAATAAAAAATGCACCAGAGAGCAGCCCGGCCAAGGGCAGATGTTCATAATCAAGCCTGCGCAATCCAATGGCCAGCCCCGTAAGGGCTAGTCCTGCGCCAGCCACAAGCACAGGGGCGGAAAGAACACCCTCAGAAAGATGCATTTGCCTGCCTTGATTCTGGCTCTACAAATTCCAGCCAGATAATTGCGCCAAGCTCAACCTCCTTGGGCACGCCATTATATTCCCGCTTTTCACTGGCCGGATTGAGCGCGGCAAAGCCCCACCAGCCAGCCCAGGGAATTGCCCAGGTGAATACGCCATTGGCATCGGCGCGGACAGTCTGGGTTATGAAATAAGCGTTTGGCACGGGCTTTGGCTTGCCATTCTTATTATAGGATTCCACCTCTACCAGAGCGCCAGGCACAGGCTTTCCGTCCAAAAGCACCTGGCCCTGAAAGCAGTTGCCGACATAATTGCCAAAAGGCCGTGTCAAAGGCAGGATTTCTGTCTTAAGCCCAAGGGGCTTGTCCCAGCCTTCTTCCGCGCCAAAAGCGGCTACAACTGTCTTGGCATAGTGAATGATAAAGCAATCTTCGCCAGGCTCAAAATAGGCTTGCGGCTCAACATAGAATTGATAAACCCCAGGGCGGCCAAGCTTGTATTCACATTCCCAGGCATCCTCTCCCATTGTCTTGACAGGTTTAAGACTCTCCAGAAGACTGACCTTCTTGTCATCGCTGACCACATTGACGGCAAGCGGTTTGAGCATGGTCATTCCCCGCTGTTCGGCCGGATGGGAAAAAGAAATGTTCAGGGAAAGCGAAGCCTTTTTTTGCTCCGTGACCGTTGAGCTATCCGGGATAATCATCCCAAAATGCGCCAGAGAGGTTTCCGCATGCGCCAGGGGCAAGAGAACAAGCAGTAGAACCAAAGAAATCCTGCAAAAAAATGGAAGCATGAGCTACTCCTTGCAAATTGCGGTTTTTAATCTCTGCGCAATGACCATTATTGCGTAACACGAAATTATAAATCGTAGCAAGATTATTCCTGGAAAAAAATGGCTAATCTTATGCAACACACTGATATATTAAATTTTTTGCAGAATACGCCCCTTGAGAAACTGCGCGAAGAAGCAAGCAAAGTGCTTGAAAAAAACAAGGGCAGGCATGTCTTTGTGCGCGGCTTGATCGAATTCTCCAACCGCTGTAAGCGCAACTGCCGCTATTGTGGTTTGCGTACGCAGAATAAAAGCCTTGAGCGCTATTGCCTAAGCCATGAGGAAATTTTAAGCGCCGCCCAGAATGCGGTCCGTGAGGGCGCTGATACCATTGTTTTGCAGTCAGGAGAGGGCGCAGTTAAGGCTGGCTGGCTGGCGGAGATTGTTTCCGAAATCCACAGACGCCTTAAAGTTCCCATCACCCTGTGTGTCGGGGAGGCATCAGCAAAGGATTATCTTTTATGGCGCGATGCCGGGGCAAGCCGTTACCTGCTCAAGCATGAGACCTCAAATCCCGCGCTTTATGCAAGCCTGCATCCTGGCTATGAACTGGCAGGGCGCATCGAACATCTTAAATTGCTTCGCTCTCTGGGCTATGAACTTGGCGGCGGATTTATGCTTGGACTGCCGGGCCAAAGTCTTGAATCCCTGGCCTGCGACATTGCCCTTGTGCGCGATCTGCATACGGATATGTGCGGCGCAGGCCCATTTATTCCCCAAAGAAATACGCCTCTCGGGCATGAGCGCGGGGGCGGCGTAGAGCTTAGCTTGCGGGTTATCTCGGCCTTGCGCTTTGCGCTTCCCTGGGCCAATTTGCCTGCTACCACGGCGCTGGCAAGCATTGATCCTGCTTTTGGGCAAATCAATGGGCTGAAGCATGGCGCAAATGTGCTGATGCCAAGCTTTACGCCAGAAGCATCAAGTAGCGCCTACCAGATTTATGACAAAAAAAATCGCGTGCGCATGGCGGAGGCCCGCAAAGCTATAGAGCTTGCCGGGCGCAGCCATTCCCTACCATGAAATTAGACGATTTTTGCTGGCAAAAAATTTCTGCCCGGCCAAATAAGGCCAGGATAAAAAGTTAGGCTTTGCGCTTTTGTTGCATCTATGGCAGTCTCTTACCAGCTTCTTGTAATTCCTGTTTATGGGCTTCGGGCTTCCCTGCTTTTGTGACTATCAACAACGGAGGATAAAATGCCGCTTCTTGGACCAAAGGACATGTTCTATGCCGCTTATGCGGGCCGCTATGCCATTGGCGCCTTCAATGTCAACAACATGGAAATCGTCCAGGGCATAATGTGCGCTGCTTCCGAGGAAAAATCGCCAGTCATTCTTCAGGTTTCTGCTGGCGCGCGCAAATACGCGGGCCAGGTTTATATCATGAAGCTGGTAGAAGCGGCACTCAAAGAAGATCCGACTGTCCCGGTTTGTGTGCATCTGGATCATGGCCCAAGCTACGAAATGTGCCGCGACTGCATTGATGGCGGCTTCACCTCGGTAATGATTGACGGCTCACACCTGCCTTATGAAGAAAATATCGCCGTCACGCGCAAGGTTGTCGAATATGCGCACCCGCGCGGCGTGTGGGTTGAGGCTGAACTGGGCAAGCTTGCCGGCGTGGAGGAGCATGTTCAAAGCGCCGAACATGTCTATACTGATCCCGATCAGGCCGTTGACTTTGTGAAGCGCACTGGCTGTGACTCCCTGGCTATCGCCATTGGCACAAGTCACGGCGCCTACAAATTCAAAGGCGATGCCCGCCTGGACTTTGATCGCCTTGAAGTGATCAGCGCAAAACTTCCGGGTTATCCGCTTGTTCTGCATGGCGCATCCAGTGTGCCGCAGGAGTTTGTGGATCTCTGCAACAAGTATGGCGGCAAGGTTGGCGGCGCAAAGGGCGTTCCTGAAGAAATGCTACGCAAGGCCGCGCAGATGGGTGTTTGCAAAATCAATGTCGATACGGACATTCGCCTGGCCTTGACCGCAACTATTCGGCAATATTTTGTGGAGCATCCGGAACAATTTGATCCGCGCAGCTATCTTTCGCCAGCCCGCGAAGCTGTAAAAGCAATGGTTGCGCACAAAATCCGCAATGTCATGGGGTCATCGGGAAAAGCTTTTGCCAACCTTTAATCAATACGAAAAGGATCACCATGCCTGTGAGATTGGGAATGAACGGCTTTGGCCGGATTGGGCGCTATCTTTTGCGCCTGCTGGCCAATGACACAGAGATAGAGTTTGCAGCAATCAATGCGCGTGCAGGCAATGATGCCCTGGCCTATCTTCTGAAGTACGACTCCACTTACGGCATCTTTTCTGGCGAAGTGGGCCACGATGCTGACGGCTTGATTGTCAATGGACGCCATATTGCGGTTACGCGCTTCCCCCTTGGGGAATGGGAATGGCAAAAGCTTGGCTGCGATCTGGTGATTGAAAGCACCGGCAAGGTCAAGGATCGCCATGGCCTTGCAAGGCATCTTGAATGTGGCGCAAAAAAAGTGATCATCTCCGCACCGGCCAAAGGTGTGGATGCAATGATCGTCATGGGCGTCAATCAGGACATTTATTCCCCGGAGGAACACAAGATTATTTCTGCGGCATCCTGCACCACCAACTGCCTTGCGCCGCCAGTTAAAGTAATCCATGAAACATTTAGTTTCAGGCATGGACTTATGACCACCATCCACGCCTATACCATGAGCCAGCGGATTTTAGACGGCACACACAAGGACTGGCGCAGAGGACGCACTGCCGGAGTCTCCATGGTGCCCTCAAGCACGGGCGCGGCCAAGGCCGTGGGCATTGTCATGCCCGAACTGGCTGGCAAGCTCAATGGCATGTCTGTGCGTGTACCGACCTTTGACTGCTCTCTTGTTGACCTCACCTGCGAAGTGGAAAAAAATTGTGACGCAGAAGCTGTAAACTCGGCCTTAAAGGCCGCGAGCCAGGGCTTTTTGAAAGAGAATATGGGCTACTCTGAAGAACCATTGGTCTCTATTGATTACCGTGGCAGCACCTTTGGCGGAGTTGTCGATGCCCTTTCTACCCAGGTTCTCGATGGGAGCATGGTCAAAGTGCTGATCTGGTATGACAATGAGGCTGGCTTCACCAACCAGCTTAACAGGCTGATTCATCTGGTAGCAAAGGAGATGTAAGAAGCATCTTCACGGAGATTTTGTTTCTCGCGGCACAATCAAGCCCGGTTCGGTTTATTCCGGGCCGGGCTTGGCTTGCACCTTGAAACAATACATTGGACGCAATGCACAAATTTCCGCATATCCTGTGGCTGTTTTTTGTGGAAGGTCAATACCCCCATCTTAAGTTCTTTTTTTCTTGCTGACGTTTAGCAAAGCACCAAGATGATCCTCTATTTCGCTTCTTTTTTCGTATGCATCTATATCTCGTTTAGCCTTTTTTGGTCTGCGCCCTGGCCGCGCTCCGTTAAGCTGGCCCTATTCCTGCTGGTCTTGATTGCAAGCCTGAAATATGAATTTTATCAATTGTTTGGAGGCGCATTTTTTGCGCCGCAATTGCCGCGCTGGCTTCTTATTGCCTATGAAGCGCTCTATGGCGCGTTGATCGTTCTTTTCTTCATGTTATTGTTTAAGGATTTGTTACGTTTCACTATCTTTCTTTTGCATCATTTCGGTCTGTTGCAAGGTCTCTTTCTGCCCATTAAGCAGCTAAGAATTATCTTGCCAATCCTTGCCCTTTGTCTTGGATGCTGGGGAACGTGGGAGGCAGTTAAAGTGCCTGCCGTGCATGAAAAAGCGCTTGAAATTCCCGCTTTGCCCAAAGCCCTCAATGGTTTGAGGATTGTCCATCTGAGCGATCTGCATATCGGGCCGCTTCTTGGGCGGCGCTGGCTCGAAAAAGTAGTTGAAAAAGTGAATGGCCTTGCGCCTGATTTGATTCTGCTCACCGGGGACTATATTGACGGGCCTGTTAGCAGGCTAGCAGGAGAAATCGCGCCTTTGGGCAAGCTTGAAAGCAAATACGGCGTGTTTGGGGTTACAGGCAACCATGAATATTACTGGAACGCCAGGGAATGGATCAGCGCCCTTACTGACCTGCGGGTCAATATGCTTGAAAACTCCCACAGGCTTCTGAATATCCGCGGAAAACAGCTTGTCATAGCCGGCCTGCCTGACCTTGCCGCGAAAAAGTTTTCTTTTCCTGGGCCGAATCTTGAAGATGCTTTGAAAAATGCGCCGAATTTTCCGCGTATTCTTCTTAGCCATCAGCCGCGCAATGCCCTGCAAAATCTAGCACATACACAAATTCAGTTATCCGGGCATACGCACGGCGGCCTGATGTTTTTTCTGCGTCCACTAATTGCCGCATTTAACGGCGGCTTTGTTTCCGGCCTCTATAATTTCCCCGAAAAAAATGGCAAATCGCTGCATATCAATCCCGGCACCGGGCTATGGAACGGTTTTTCTTGCCGGATAGGCGCAGATTCTGAAATCAGTCTTTTGATTTTGAAAGCAGCGCGGGAGAAGCAGTGAATTGTTGGCGAAGCCTTGCCTTGCAAATCAGTTCCGGCCTGTATTCAAAATGCATCAAATCATATTCGTGCCATTTGCCTCCCCAGATAAAACCCGCGTTCTCAAAAGCTTTAACGATCTCCCCAGGATAGCTTTTTTGAAGCGGATGGGGCATCTTTTTGCTCCAGCGCCAATAGGGCGCAATGTGCGCGCTCAAATCAAGGGCAATTCCAAAAGCATGCGGGCTTAAACGCTTTTCCCCGGCAATCTTCCTAAGCACAAAACCGCCATCAACTTTTAGCCAGCGCCTAAGTTCTGGATTTATCTGCAATCCATTTTCCAAGGCAGATTGCGCACGCCCAAGCGCAGTTGCGCTTTGCGCGCTCAACTCAATGCCCTGCCCCAAAAATTTTGTTTTGCGCAAGCCCTTCTTCACCTCTTGCGCATTTTCGCCATAAATGGCCTGCAAAAGCGCGTAGGAGCGCTTGCGCCCTGGCGCAAGGCCAAGGGGCGTTGCAGGGCGCTCTGGCTCAAGGGGATAGGGATCAGCCATGCTTCCCGCAACATCCACATCAAAGGCATCTTTTTTTACGCTTGTTGTCTCAAGGGCTTGACCTTGGCGATAAAGCACCTTTTTGCCATTGACAAGCCTAAGCCATACTTCCCCTGAAGGAGCAGCTTCCGCGCCAATAATTTCAGGGTAAGACTTTTGCAGGCAGAAAAAATTAAGATTGTCCTCAGACAATGGCTTAAAAACAGATGATGAGTCAGGAAGACTTTTCTCTGGAGAGCTTTGAAACTTGGCATCCTCATTCGCAAGCGCGCCCTGGTCACAGGCAAATACAAGCGCAAGCAAAAAACAACTTGCGCCAAGCCAAAAATGCAGCATATATAACCCCTTGACTTGGGCCAGCCTTGCCAAGCCTTAGCCATTTGCATAAAGCATCTGCCATGCCAAATTGGACATTTTATATTTGCACTTTTGGGTGCAAGGTCAACCAATATGAGAGCGAGGCTATCCGCGAAGCCTGGCTAAAGCTAGGCGGCATTGAATGTTCTGATCCGGTCCTTGCGGAGCTTATCTTTATCAACAGTTGCGCCATAACCAGCCATGCGGAACGTGAAGCGCGCAATGCCGTATTTCGCCTGCGGCGGATAGCTCCACATGCACGGCTTATTTTAAGCGGCTGTGCAGCAAAACTTTTTGAGGATTTCAAGCCCAGGCGCAACGCTAATTGGGAGATGCCAGATCTCTGCTTGCAGCAAAACCAAAAATCAGCGTTGCTCCTCGACCCCTGGCTGGATAAGCCAGCAAAAGCCACTGAAAAAGATCCTTTTCAAATCGCAACATTCACCCGCGCTCGACCTGTATTGAAAGTGCAGGATGGCTGTTCGCAAAACTGCACCTATTGCATTGTGCCGCTAACCAGGGGCAGGCCCATAAGCCGCAACCCTGAAGATATTCTGGCGGAAGCAATGCGGCTTCTCAAGGCAGGCGCAGCGGAACTGATTCTTTCCGGCGTCAATTTGCGCCAGTATGAAAAAAAAGACAAAAATTGCCCTAACTTCTGGTCTTTAGTGCGTTTTCTGGACAAAGAGCTTTCTGGCGGCTTTGCAGACAGGGCGCGAATCCGTATCAGCTCCCTTGAACCCTCCCAGCTTGACGATGAAGGAATTGAATGCCTTGGTCATGCCAAAATGCTCTGCCCCCACTTGCATCTCTCAATTCAGCATGCAAGCCAGGATATACTTAGGCGCATGGGGCGGGGACACTATAAACTGGATAATCTGGAAAGAGCCTTGCAAAACTTAAGTTCTTTTTGGCCTATAATGGGTTTGGGAGCAGATTTCCTGGTTGCCTTTCCCGGAGAAAGTGAGGGAGATTTTCAGGAACTCATTGATTTTATTGAACGCAATCCTTTCAGTTATGCGCATGTATTTCCCTTTTCAGCGCGTCCTGGCACAGCAGCAGCAAAATTTTCCGGGCAACTTCCCAAAAGCGTAAAACAGGAGCGCACAGGGCTGCTACGGCAAAAAATCAATGCGAAGCACCAGGGCTTTGCCCAAGCCTTGCTGTCCCTGGATAAGATGTCCATCGTCCTGGAAAATTCAGAGCAGGAAAAAAATTTGCCTGCATTGGAAAGCGCAGAATTGAAACGCGGAATCAATGAATATTACTTCCCCTGCTATCTTGCCCGAAAATCTTTGGATTTTGCATCTCCCCGCGAACTTTTGGCGGTTAAACCACTGCTCACCCATTCAGATGGCCTGCTTGTGGAAATAATTTGAATTTTTTTTGGGAAAAATGCGCAAAAAGTTTAATTTTTTCCCCAAGCAATGTGTTTATATTTTACGCACCAAACTGTATCAATAATACCCACAATAGCCTTCATTATATTTAACTATATAAAATAATTGAATATTTATTTTGGCATATCACTTGCTATAACTTGCTGTAGCCACGCCCTGAATAAAGGGCAATCTAAACAATTCTACACCCGTTTAGGGAAAGGAAAGACTGCATGAATAGAAAAATCGTCCTGGCCGCCTCCCTGGCTTTTGCTCTCACTATTTGCACAGCCCATGCGTTTGCCCAAGGTAGCGGCTCTACCAATAAAGCCAGCTTAAATCATCAAGTTGCAGAACACGGCTATGATCAAGTTTCGCATGAGATAATAAGCATAGCTTTCAATGAACATGGTGGGGCGCATGAGCAGGCGCCCAATAATGCGGCAGTCCACGCCCAGGAAATGAAAGATCCTGGTCATAAAATTCCTCCGGCGGCAGCCAACATTCCCTTCGAGCAGCATGGCGGAGCGCATGAAAAAGCGCCAAACAATGCAGAAATTCATCAACAAGAGTTGAAAAATCCTGCACACAAGGATTAAAGCCCCACAAATACCTTTCTTGAATATAAGCTTGCGCGGCTCTGGATATGCTCGTTCAGAGCCGCGTTTTCCTTAATGAATGAGGAAAAGATGAGATTTTTATTGATCATTGGCGCAGTTGGCATTGCTATGCTTACTCTTGCCTGTTCGCCGCACGGATGCTGGCGCTATGCGCAATGGAATCGTAAGGGGGGCAGCTTCTACCCCGCAAGGTATCAAGAACAGGCTTACAATCCTGTGAATCCCTATAACATTGAAGAAAACGGGAGGTAAATTATGTGGGGCTGCATGTACAATTTTGGCTTTCATCCGTGGGGATTCGGGCCTTGGATCTTCTTGCTCATCCTTGGCCTGCTGGCCTATCTGCTGTTCAATGCAATAAGGGGGCATAAAAAAACTCATTGCAATGAAAAAAATGATTCTCTGGAAATTTTGAAGAACCGTCTTGCCAGGGGCGAAATCAGCATTGAAGAATTTGAGCGCTTAAAGAGCTATCTTCAGGCTCAGGCTTAACAACAGCGCGACAGAGTAAGCGGCAGGCGCCGCCTGCCGCAAAAACAATGCTTACAGATAGGGCATTGCGCACCTGAATCGAAGACAGGCAATGGCTTAAACGAGAGCAACAATGCTCAAGATTTTCAGGCCCGCAAGAGCCTTAGGCCATTGGCTACAACAAGCATTGTCGCGCCCACATCCGCAAAAACGGCAAGCCACATGCTGGCCATGCCTGCAAAGGTCAGGATGAAAAAGAGCGCTTTTACGCTCAGGGCAAAGCCAATATTTTCCGCCACAATCCGCTGTGTCTTGCGCGAGAGTCTGATAAAACGCGGAATCTTTGCCAAATCATCATCCATCAAGGCAACGTCTGCTGTTTCAATGGCTATGTCTGTGCCGTTACGGGCCATGGCAAAGCCAATATTTGCTTTCGCCAGAGCCGGGGCATCGTTGATGCCGTCTCCGGCCATGCCGACTATGCCCCCATCAGCCTGAAGCTGCTCAATTATCCGCAGCTTGTCCTCGGGCAAAAGCTCGGCCCGATAATCGCCAATGCCCGCTTCATGGGCCACGGCCTTGGCTGTGCGGGCATTATCGCCGCTCAAAAGCATGCAACGGCAATTCAATGCCCAAAGCTCCTTAATGACTGTGGAACTTCCAGGCTTGATTTTGTCAGCTACAGCCAAAACCGCCTGCGCGTTGGAACTTGCCAGAATAACCACGCTTTTGCCCTGCGCTTCCAGACCCTCTGCAATTTCTGTGAGTTTGGGCGAAATCAGCCCAAGATTGCCCATAAGGCGCAAATTGCCCAGATACCAGACTTGTCCGGCAACTTTGCCACAAGTTCCCATGCCCGGGAGAGCCTTGAAATCGCTCACTTCCAGGCAAGTCTCGCCCTTGCGCGCATAATTTTCTGCAATGGCGCGAGAAATGGGATGATCTGAGCGAGAAGCCAGACTGGCGGCAATCTGTTCCAAGGACTGAGGCATCCTGGCTGAATCAAGGGCAATAAAATCCGTTTGCACGGGCCGGCCTTCAGTAATCGTGCCTGTCTTGTCCAGGGCCAGCCAGGAAAGCTTGCGTCCGAGTTCGAGATAGGCCCCGCCCTTAATCAGCATACCCTTGCGGGCCGCGTTGGCCATAGCCGAAACTATGCTTACAGGCGTAGAAATGACCAGGGCGCATGGGCAGCCGATCACAAGAAGCACAAGCCCGGTATAGATCGATTTTTCCCAGGGGGAAGCAAAAATGAGCGGCGGAATGAGCGCCGCAAATAACGCCAGGGCAAAAACCGCGGGAGTGTAAAATCTGGCAAACTGATCCACAAAACGCTGAATTGGGGCGCGGCTGCCCTGGGCTTCTTCCACGACATGAATGATTCTAGCCAGTGTGGTATCTTTAGCCCCTGCCGTGACCCTGAAGTCAAAAGAGCCGCTTTCATTGACAGTTCCGGCAAAGACCAGATCCCCGCAAGCCTTTTCAACAGGGATGCTTTCCCCGGTAATTGCGGCCTGATTTACTGTGGAATTGCCGGAAATTATCTCCCCATCAAGGGCAATTTTCTCGCCAGGCTTGACGCGCACAATTTGCCCAGGCTCAACATTGGCAACATTCTCTTCACGCCAGTTGCCGTCTGGCGCAAGCACAAGGGCCATGTCCGGGGCAACTGCCAAAAGGGCGCTAATGGCATTGCGCGCTTTATGCAAGGCGCTTTCTTCCAGCGCCTCTGACAACTCAAAAAGCGCCATGACCATGGCCGCTTCCGGGTACTGCCCAATGCAAAAAGCTCCGCTCACTGCAACGGACATCAGTGTGGTAATATTCAGTTTGGCCGAAAAAAGATTGCGCCAGCCCTGCTTGAAAGTGCCAAGGCCAGCCACAGCTATTGCCACAAGGGCCAAGGCGGCGCTGAGCAGCCCAAGAATCTGGGCTTGGGAGGAAAACCAGGAACGCGCAAGCTCGCAAAACTCAGAAAGAGCGGCAATGGCTAAAGCGCCGAGGAGGCACTTCCAGGGAATTTTCCCTGGCTCAGCGCTTGGGGCATGACCGCAAGAACAGCAGTTCCCCTCATGGCAAGTTGTTTGATCGCTCATTTATAATCCTGTGACAAAATTCCCCTGTTCTGATGGATTCACCTTACTATCAGCGGGCGCCCTTGGGGAAAAGAACTACCCCCATTGTCTTGAACAGGATGTGAATATCCAGAAGCATGGACATGTTCTTGATATAGTAAAGGTCATATTCCAGTTTGCGCCTGGCGTCTTCCATTGACGCTCCATAAGGAAAGCGGACCTGCGCCCAGCCGGTCAGCCCTGGTTTTATTGTGTGCCTGAGACTGTAATAGGGAATAGATTTCTTCAACTCGCGCACAAAGGCCATGCGCTCCGGCCTTGGGCCGATGAAGCTCATGTCACCCTTAAGCACATTCCAAAGCTGCGGCAATTCATCAATGCGCACCTTGCGGATAAAACGGCCAAAGCGGGTTACGCGCGCGTCTTTGGCGCTGGCCCAAACAGCGCCGTTTTTTTCCGCATCAGCACGCATGGAGCGGAATTTGTAAACAGTAAATTCCCGCTCATGCAGGCCCACGCGATCCTGGCGGTAAATGACCGGCCCAGGCGATTCCAGGCGCACAATAAGCGCGGTCAGCAAAAGAATCGGGGAGCTTAGGATCAGCAAGAAAAGGGAGATGAACAGATCCAGCGCCCGCTTGATTCGCCTGAGTGAGCCTCTGGTATTCAGGGAAAAGCCCTCTGTCTGCAAAAGCCATTCATCATTAATTTGCGAAAGCGGCAAACGCTGGACAACATGCTCATAAAATGAGCGGATTTCGACTACCATTGTGCCGCGTAACTTGGCTTCAAGCAGTTCATGGGCAATATCATCATCAATGGGCGCATCTGGGAGAAGCAGAATCATTGTTGCTTTTTCTTTCCTGGCTGCTTCCAGCACATTGAATGATGGCCCAAGATATGGGCCGGCCTCCGGCTCATCTGCAACCTCGCCCACATAGCCAATGATCTCGGCTTTGGGCAGGCCCTCAGCCAGAAGCTGGCGCACTTTTCCCGCCCTGTCTGTGCCAACCAAAAGAATACGCAAGGGATGGGTGAGCTTTTCGGCATTTAGATAATAAAGCGTTCGCCAGCCCATGCAGAGAACAAAAGAGAGGGTGAAAAGCAAAAGCAGGGTTTCACGGTCAAAACGCCAGTGGTCAAAAGCGTAGGAGCAAGTGGCGGAGGAAATTATGCCCAGGAAACAGGCCACAAGCACCCGGCCAAGGCTTTCGCGGTAATCTTCAAGCCCAACGCTATAGACGTCGAGAATATAAAAAAAGAGCATGTAGAAAAAAATGGTGAACAGGGATGCGCCGGTATAGTCCTGAAAAATGCTCAGATCAGGCGCAATGCTGACTACTCCGCTAATGGACAGCGCAAGAATGATGCAGAGGAAATCCAGGCATTGCAAAACAAACATGCGGTAGGCGCTGATCATAGCGGCGCTCCATTCAAAAGGCCCATATTGGCAAGAATTCCGCTGGCCACTTTTTCAGCATCAAAATCCTCCAGGGCAATTTGCCGCCCTTTCTGGCCCATTTGTTCCAGAAGTTCAGGCTTCTGAAGCAGCTTTTCCATTGCCAGCGCCAAAGCCTGTGAATCGCTCTTCGGCACAAGCAGGCCATTTACGCCATCGCGCACAAGCTCGCGGCAGCCAGGAACATCTGTAACAATGGCCGCCCGCCCCATGCTCATGGCTTCCATCACCGCTGTCGGCACGCCCTCGCGCCAGGATGGCAAAACAAGAACATGCGCATCGGCAAGATATGGGCGCACATCATCAGTAGCGCCCAGATATTCAATTAAGCCTTCGTTCTGCCATTTAAGAACCTGGCTGACTGGCACACTGCCAAGCCCCTTTTCCTCAGGGCCCAGAAGCTGGAACGAAGCGTCAGGATATTTTTTATGCAGCAAACGCGCCGCTTCGGCATACTCGGGCAAGCCCTTGGCCTCAAGCAAACGCCCAACCAGGAGAAATTTCAGACCTTTTCCGTTCTTCTTCTCCGAAAGAGGCGCAGGCGCAAATTTCTGCGTGTCCACACCTGTTCCCCGCGCCAGAAAGACGGGACTTTGCGCGTTAATGATCCCGGATTTTCGGAAAACTTCCAGATCATCCTTGTTTTGAAAAAATATCCCGCTGACCCTGCTCAATGCCTGCCGATAGAGTAGGCTGCTCAGGCGGTTTACAGCTTTTTTCAGGAAACTGTCACTTTCAAAGGCATAGCCAAGCCCGGTAATAGTGGCGTAGATCCTTGGCACTCCAGCCCAGGCCGCAGCAAGAGAGCCGTAAATCACGGGCTTGATGGTTGTGGCAAAAAGCAAATCCGGACGCTCTTTTTTGAAAAGCCGGATCAGGGCATAAATGCTTTGCAGATCGCGCGCCGGATTCAGCCCCTTGCGGTCAAGAGGATAATGCTCCACGCGCAAGCCAAGCGCTTCAAGACGCGCATCGAAAGCTGGATCGCCAGGCGGGTTGCAACAAACAAGCTCATGGCCCAGGGAGCGCATCTTGCCAATCAGCACTGCCCAGAAATTGCCCATTGAGCGGGCCTGGTTGCTTAATAGCAGAATCTTCATATTGCAAGCATTTGCGGCGGTCAGCCAATATTGGCAAGGCAATCTAGCACTGAAAGCGAAGAATGAAAAGCATTTTCAATTATCAAAAATTGGCTGTCAAGGCTTAACCTTTTTTTGGCAATTCCTGTTTGAGAATTTGAAAGCTGAACTTCCCTGCACTGCCCTCTACTGAATAACAGAGCATTTCCTGAATCCTGTTTTCCGCGTCAAAAATCAGTACATTTGGACGGCGCGAATTCAGTTCATCGGGGCTTGCAACCAGATCATGGGCACAGATAATCAGTTCATCACCATCCTGGCAGGTGCGTGCAGCCGCGCCGTTAAGCACACAGCAGCGAGAGCCTGGCTCACCATAAATCACATAAGTCGAGAGGCGCTGGCCAGAATTTTTGTTCCAGATTTCCACAAATTCCAGAGGGTAAATCCCGGCCAGGGCACAGTGTTCAGGATCAAGGCTTATGGAGCCGTGATAGTTAAGGGCCGAGCTGGTCACCCGAATTCCATGCAGTTTGGCGCGTAAGACTTTAAGCATTCCGGCCTCGGACAATAAATTTCCTGTTGAATGGGGAGGAAAAAAAAGCCGCTTGCGCGGCTGGAAGTCTTTCTTGATTCGGCATGGCCTTAATAAGCCTTGATATATTCATCAAGGCTGTCCACTGAGCAGTTACGGCTTACCCAAAAGGCCGAGGCCCAGACCATCAGGGCCGTAGCCTGGGTGTCATCAAGGCTTTTAAGCTTTGATTCCAGGCTGGACTTGCTTGCGCCGTGGCGCATATGGATGCCGTTGACCTCGCAGGCGTCCGTAACACGCAGGAGCAGATAGCTTAGGCGCGTATTGTCTGGCATAAGCTTCATGTCCTTGTGCGCGTCCACAATGGTTTTAAGCTCAGAGGCGCTAAAGATTTGCTTAATTCCGGCTATGGCCCGAAAAAAGGTATCCACCGCCCATGGCAGGATAAATTCCGCGCCTGCGCTTTTGGTGCGGAAATAATCTTTAAGCCAGCGTTCCTGCTCGTTGTTGATACGGGCTGCGACCTGCGGCATGAAAGCTCCCCTGGCATGGCCAGCCAAGCCGTGAAATCTAAGGATTCAACTTATTTTTCAAAGCCCTAACCCATCTTGAAGAAATTTTCAAGACACAATCTAGATGAATAATTTGCGCCGCACGAAATGCCGTGTGGCGCAAATTTGTTCCATCAATTCAAGCGCTGAACAGGAAGCGCCGATTTTTGTCAAATCAAAAAGCCTTGGTAAATACCAGCATGCCCAGAACACCCTCTGTTGTCGCTTTGGCATCAAACTCTTTTAAGACCCTGAGGGTAACAGAAGATTTCCAGTCCGGGACATCAAAGGTAAATTCAGGCCCAAGGGCATACACCTGTTTGCGGGCGTCTGTCGCGCCCTTGCCATAATCATCGCTAACCTGCCAATGGCAATAGCCGGCTACCCCCACTTTGAAAATATCCGCAAATGTTTTGCCTACGCCGTACTCAAAATGAAAATCATTGCCGGGCGTAATCTCGGTTTCCCATTGCTGGGTATGAATTGCATAGCGGGCCAGAATGGATGCATGCCAGGTTTTTTCCTTGTCAAAATAGATTGTTGCGCCTGCTGTGGGCATGAATGTTGTAAAGCCCTTGCCCTGGGAGGCAGGATTATCCTTGTCAAAATAGCCTGTGGGCAAAACAAAGGTCACTCCGGCTACCGCATCATACCAGAAGCCGTGCCAGGCCAGGGTAAAGGGATCGAGCACCAGATCGCCAAGGCCGTAATTTTGCTTGCTGAAATCAGCAGGCCCGACATTTTTCAGCTTAACATCTGTATAGCCAAGAGGAACAACTATATCCGGCACCCAGTTCGCGCCAAGAATTTCAATATCAGTGGAAAAAATAAAACGGTTGGCAAAGGAAATGGCGTTTAGATGAAAATCGCCCGGATTTCTGCCGCCGTCCTTGTCGCGCATTTGATTGGCATTGTAATAGGCAAGATAAGAACGCCAGTAGAATCCAGGCGGCGGCAGAGTAGCCGCAAGGATGCCTTCTCCCCCGCTTGCATAATGGCCAGGGCCTGCAATGGCGCTGCCGGGCAAGACAGTTACCAGGGCGGCCAGCAGCAAAAAAAGCCTGAATACATTTTTCATTGATTGTCCCCCATTAAGAAGAATGTTTAAAAATCCCGGCCTTCAGGCGTTAATTTAGATACTCGGATAAATCCAAGAGAGCGCACCCTCTGGCGGATGCGCACGGAAACAGCTTCATTCCAGGTATGCGACATTAAAAACGCCGAATATCGATCTGCTTGTAGCGAATAAACACAGGCAGGGCAAATCCTGGACAGAAGGGCCTAGCCTTGCTCCTTTCCACTGTTTCCCGCTTTTTTAGCAAAATGCGCCGCACGTAAAACCGTGCAGCGCAAATTACGTGAGCAGGGTCGGGTTAATTTATCCCAGGAGCGCGGCCAGATCGCTCTCTGGCTTCGTGATTAGCCTTATGCCCCACTTCTCTACCAGAATGTTCAGAATGGCCGGGGAAATAAAAGCCGGAAGCGTAGGCCCAAGGAGGATATTTTTTACTCCCAGGTATAACAGCGTAAGCAGTATTGCCACGGCTTTCTGCTCATACCAAGAAATTACCAACGAGAGCGGAAGCGCATTTAAGTCACAATCAAGGGCCTTCGCCAGGGCCAGGGCAGTCTGGATTGGCGTGTATGCGTCATTGCACTGGCCGCAGTCCATGAGCCGTGGAAAATCCCCAAGCTTGCCCAGATCCTTGTCGTAAAAGCGGTATTTGCCGCAGGCCAGGGTCAGCACTAGCGTATCCTTGGGCGTTTTTTCCACAAATTCTGTATAGTAGGAACGCGAGGGCCTTGCGCCGTCACAACCGCCCACAAGGAAAATATGCTTGAGAGCGCCCTTGCGCACGGCTTCAAGCACTGCCGGAGCGGCGTCGATCATGGTCTTGCGGCCAAACCCCGTAAGAATCTCCTTGCCTGGCTTGTCCTCCGCAAAGCCGGGCATCTCCCTGGCCTTGGCGATCACAGCGGAAAAATCGCGTTTTTCGCAATGCTTGCAACCAGGCCAGCCCACATTGCCAGTGGTGAATACCTTATCCGCATAGCCCTTGGGATTTTGCAGGCAGTTGGTGGTAAAGATCACCGGACCAGGAAAATCCGGCAATTCCTTTTGCTGATTTTGCCAGGCAGTGCCAAAATTGCCCACCAGGTGCTTGTAAGCCTTTAAGCGGGGGTAGCCGTGGGCCGGGAGCATCTCGCCGTGGGTATAGATGTTGATGCCGCTATCCTTGGTTTGTTCAAGCAATGCTTCAAGGTCTAAAAGATCATGCCCTGAGATAAGTATGGCCTTGCCCTTGCGCTGGCCCAGAAAAACGCTGCTTGGCATGGGATCGCCAAAATGGCTGGTATTGCCCTTGTCCAGAAGTTCCATGGCCTTGAGATTGGCCTTGCCACATTCCAGCACAAGCTCCAGCCAGCCGCCCAGATCCCTGACTTCATTATCCCACTGCGTCCCTGCAATGAGTGCTTTGCGCACAAAAGCCGAAAGCCACTTGTCCCTCTGGCCCAGACGCGCCGCATGGTCTTTATAAGCGCAGAGGCCCTTGAGCCCAAAGAGCAGAATCTGCATGGCCGAATCCACATCCGCATCACTGCTGAAAGCGCCCAGGCCAACAACAGTTTCTGGCAGACGCGCCAGGTATTGATCAAGGTCAAGAGCCAGGTCTTCCGGGCTTTGCCCAAGCTTTGCGGATAGCGTCCGCGCCCGCTCAAGGCATGCCTCCTGGTAGCCTTTGATAGCCTTGGGATCAAAGTTGACATTGGTCAGGGTAGCAAAGAGGGCGTCGGCAATAAAATCATCGTCATTTTCTGTATCAAGCCCTTTTTGCGCCGCATCTTCCACCACTTGCGCCAAACGCCTGAGCAGATAGACAAGCTGATCCTGCTCCATGGCCACCTGCCCGTCCTTGCCGCAAACACCCATCACCGTACAGCCAATGCCCTTGGCCGTCTGTTCACATTGGTCACAGAACATTATTCCCTCCCTATTCTTGCACAAGGCTTCCGCTCAAAACTTGCCTTGAAAAAACATGACAGAAAGATAGATTCTTTTTGCGCCCATAACTACCCTCTGCCAAGGGGGCAATTCAGCCAATGCCTGGCCCAAAAAAACAAGGCGTACTAAACGCAAAATCCTGCACTTGAATCCCCGCGCCAAAGCAGATAGTTGCAGTGTGGCGGCCGTAAGCAAGCCCTGGATGACCAAGGAAACAAAATAGCAAGACGATGAGAAAAAACGCTGGTCAGGGACATGCTCGAAATACTGCGCGGAATGTCCGCATCCGGCATTTTGCTCTGCACAGTTTGGAGCTTTGCCGCAACCAGTTGACAGCTTTGACAGAACCAGCCTTTTCTGGCTCTGAATTGCAGAAGCTTGGCTTTATCATGGACTGCGGCTCGTCCCTGGCGCAAAAATATCCGGGGGCGTCCCTGGATATGCCCCTTGCGCAATGGGAAAAACTGCTTGAGCGCATTGATTTGCAGACTTTGGGCAACGCAATTTTTTCCAGATGGCGCTATTTCAACCACTGGGCAGAAAGTGCCATGAGCAAGGATGATCAACAATGGTTTGTGCTTTCCCTGACAAAACTGGCCCAACTTGCAGAATGCTAAGACAGCAACCATGCCCACGCTGAACTGGATTGGCAAGGATGCCGTTATCCGCCATCACCGCGAAGTGCCCTTGCGTCTGTTAGAGCCTGTGGCCAGCCTCTCCACTGGCGCGGATAGCGGAAATATTCTTGTCCAGGGCGATAACCTCGATGCCTTGAAGGCCCTTTTGCCGCGCTATGCCGGGCAGGTGAAGTGCATCTATATTGATCCGCCTTACAATACAGGCAACGAGGGCTGGAGCTATAACGATAGCGTCAACAGCCCGCAAATGCGCAAGTGGCTTGGCCAGGTAGTTGGCAGGGAGGATCTTGACCGCCATGACCGCTGGCTGTGCATGATCTACCCGCGCCTTATTTTGCTCAGGCAGTTCTTGAGGGATGACGGGGCGATTTTTATCAGCATTGACGATAATGAAGCGGCCAACCTCAAACTCGTCCTCGATGAAATATTCGGCCCTGCCTGTTTTATTGCCGATATTAGCTGGCAGAGGACTTATTCAACCCGCAATGATTCCAAAGGCATTGTTGTCGAGACTGAGCATATCCTGGCCTATGGCGCAAAGCCCGATTGGCAGCCCAATTTGCTTCCCAGAACAGAAGCAATGAATAAAAAATACAAAAATCCTGATAATGATATTGTTCCATGGAGAAGTAGCGATGCTTTTGCCCCAGGGGCGGGAACACATCAAGGTATGGTTTATGCCATTCAGCATCCATTTAACGGTGATCTAATCTATCCCTACTCCGGCGCTTGCTGGCGTTATTCCCAGGATATAATGCTGGAAATTATGAATGGCTGGTGCGCCTATGAATTAAAAGATCTCAATGACGCCGAAGAACGCGCCAGGGTTTGCGGCATTGCAGCTGAGCAAGTCAGAAAAGGCGTTAAAGGCATTGTTCTGTCCGCCCCCCTGGCGGATTCGGCCCAAAAAGCTAAAGCAGTGCTTGAACGTGGGCAATGGCCGCGTTTCTATTTTACCAAGCAGGGAAAAGGCGGCATTGCAAGAAAAACATATCTTGAAAATGTTAAAGGCAAACTGCCCACAAATCTTTGGCTGCATGGCGATGCCGGACATACGGACGAAGCCAAAAAGGAAGTCATTGCCCTTTTTGGCGAGAGCAAATTCCCTACTCCCAAGCCCACGCGCCTGATCCAGCGCATTTTGCAAATTGCCACAGACAAAGACGACATCATTCTTGATTCATTTGCCGGCTCAGGCACTACAGGCCATGCGGTTTTGCAACAAAACGCTGAAGACAGCGGCTCACGCCGCTTCATCCTTGTAGAAATGGACAGGGAGATTGCCGAAAATGTCACGTCAGAGCGCCTGAAACGCGTCTCCCAAGGCTACACAAATGCCAAAGGAGGATCAGTTGCTGGCCTTGGCGGGGATTTTCAATATCTGCGCCTCTCAAAAGAGCCGCTCTTTGCGCCAGACGGGCAGATTCGCGAAGATGTAACTTTCAGCCAGCTTGCGGCCTTTATCTGGTTTATGGAAACAAAAACGGCCTATACAGGCCGCGCCGATTCGCCGCTTCTTGGCATCCACCAGGGCCGGGCGATATATCTGCTCTATAACGGCATTTTGGGCGACAAGAGCCGCACAGGCGGAAATACGCTGACCCGTGAGATTTTTGTGGGCCTGCCGAAACACCAAGGCCCAAAAACTATCTATGCCGCCGCGGTCTGGGGCCGGGAATGGCTGAAAGCCCAGGAAATTACTTTCAAGCAAACCCCCTACCAGGTGCAAGCAGTATGAGCGCCTTTACACCCAAGAATTACCAGCAAAAAGCCCTGGATGCCGTTAGGGATTTTTTTCGCCACTGCGGCGCCGGCCAGCCAGGCGCAAAGGCTTTTGCCAAAGTTACCGAGGACTTGTATGAGCAGCCCCTGGCTTACACTCCCCTCAAGGGCTATGACCGTGAAATGCCTTATTTTTGCCTGCGCGTGCCCACTGGCGGCGGCAAAACCTGGCTTGCGGCCAAGGCCGTCAAACTGGTCAACCAGGATCTTTTGCGCACGGAAAATAGCGTCATCCTCTGGCTTACGCCAAGCAGCGCTATCTGCGCCCAGACCATCGCTGGCCTGAAAAATCCCGCTCATCCCCTGCATCAGGCTCTGCTTGAGGCTGGCGCGGTAACTGTTCTAAGCCTGGATGAAGCCAAAAGCCTGAGCCGCGCAAGCCTTGATACTTCTACAGTGATAATTGTGGCCACAAGGCAGGCTTTTCAGGTGGAAAATGAGGGCTTGCGCAAGGTCTATGAAAACAGCGGCACATTGCAGCACCATTTTGCCAATCTTCCGCCCGAGGCCGAAAAATATTTGCTCCATGAGCTTGACCAGGCTGGCAACGATACCGTGCCCTGTTCCCTGGTCAACGTTCTGCGCCTGCGCAGGCCCTTTATCATTGTCGATGAGGCGCACAATAATCGCACGGAACTGGCCTTTGACACCCTGGGCAAATTTCTGCCAAGCGGGATCATGGAGCTTACAGCAACCCCCGACACGCGCAAAAATCCATCCAATGTGCTTTATTCCGTTTCTGCCGTGGAGCTTAAAAATGAGGAGATGATTAAGCTGCCGATAATTCTGGAGACAGTAAGCGACTGGCAGCAATGCCTTGCCGAAGCCATTGACTGCCGCAACCGGCTTGAGGCTTGTCTTGACGCTGACTACACGCCAGGGCAAAGTCGGCAAAAGCCGCTGATGCTGATCCAGGCCGAGCCAAAAAGCGCCGGGAGAGACAGCCTGCATTGGGAAGTAATTAAGAAGGAATTGATTGAAAATCAGGCCATTCCCGAAGCGCAAATCTGCGTTGCCACTGGCGAGGAAACGGGCCTGGAAGCCCTGGACAAGAAATATGCGGGAGGCATAAATGATCCAGCCTGCCCTGTGCGCTATGTGATCACCCAAAAAGCCCTGGCCGAAGACTGGGACTGCCCCTGGGCCTATGTGCTGGTCAGCGTGGCTAACGCCCATTCAGCTACGGCGGTTGAGCAGCTCTTGGGGCGCGTCTTGCGCCAGCCCGATGCGCGGCGCCAGGCCAGCGATGCCTTGAACAACTCCTATGCCTTTGTGGTCTCGAACAATTTTACGGCAACAGCCAATTCACTGCGGGATCAGCTTGTGAGCGTGGCTGGCTTTGAGCAAAAAATGGCCAGCCAGTTTGTAGTGCCGCAAACGGCCTCGCAATTCCCACTCTTTCGGAACAAAATTGAAATTGCAATCCCGGAAGATGCGCCAATCAGGACCGTGCCCCACGCTATTCAGCATAAAGTTCACTGGAATGAACTGACCCGCACCCTGACAATTAAAGAAAAACTTGAAACAAAGGAAATTCTGGCCCTGCAGAATCTGGTGGATGATACGGCCATCAAGGCGCAGATTGCCCAAAGCGCCAGGGAAATTCCGGCCTTGCCCCAACGGGAAATAACGCCCTCAGAAATGGGCGAAAAAGTAATTGTGCCGCAATTAAGCCTGATCAGCCTTATTGACGGCCAGGAATTGCGCGAGCCGTTTATCGACGCGGCCGGGCAATTGCAGCCGCAATTAAAAATCGCGCCTTGCGACGTCATTCCAAGTAGCGAAGATCTGAGCCTCTTGTTTGCGGAAAAAAGTGCCGCGCACAAGATTGACGTCAACGAAAGCGGCAGAATCGTCAGCGATTTCATGGGCGAGGTGCAGCTTTCCCTCTCTATGGCCTATCCGCCGCAAAACTGGACTGCCATTTCCCTGGCCGCCTGGCTTTGCCGCCAGATTGCCAGCCCCTGGCTTGCCCATCCTGCCAAGCTGGCCTTTGTCCAGACCTGGCTTGACAATCTTTTCAAAAATAATTTGCCCCTGTCCCAGGCCATTCGCAAAAAAGCCATTATCCGCAGTCTCATTGAAGCAAGGCTGGAAAGCCTAAGGCAAAAGGCCGTAAACGAGGCAGGCCAGCTTGCCCTGTTTAGCGAACAAGGCAAAAGGCAGTTGCGGGTTGACGATTTCTGCCCCTTTGAATTTTCAAAAGACAATTATTTCCCCGCATCGCTCTACGATCCCGAAAGCAGCCCCTTTGGCGCTCACCGCTTTAAGCGGCATTATTACCCGCTGATTGGCAATTTTGACTCCCAGGAAGAATTTGAATGTGCTATTTTTCTCGATGAGCAGGCAATCAAGGGCAGAATCAAGTTCTGGATTCGCAATCTTGTCAAAAGCCCCAATTCATTCAGCCTGATCAGACTTGACGGCAGATTCTACCCTGATTTTGTCTGCGTGCTTCCTGATGAGCGCATCGTTGTAGTTGAATACAAGGGCGCAGACCGCTGGACTACTGAAAAAGCAGAGGCCGACCGAAAAATCGGCCAGCTCTGGGCTGAACTCTCCAACGGCAAATGCCAGTTTATCATGGTCAAGACTAGGGACTGGAATAGCATTGACGCCTTGCTGAAATAGGCAGTGCCAAAGCAAAGGAAGCCATGCCAAAAGAACTCCTTGCAGTCGCTGATATTGGCGGCACTAACAGCCGCTTTGCCCTGTTTAGCGCTGACGGCCCCGGCTTCAGGCTTGAAGCCGCGCAATGGCTGCCCACAGAAAAAATCAGCGATACCAAGGCCCTGCTTGTGGCATTTGCAAACTCCTTTGGCTTCAGGGATTGCGATCTTGCCGCAATGGTCATTGCCATTGCCGGCCCTGTGGAGGAAAACCGCGGCTTTCTGGCCAATGCCAGCCTTAAAGTCAATCTGGCAGAGACTGAAATTGCCTGTCCGGCAAAACTGATCAACGATTTTGAGGCCCAGGCATGGGCCTGCCTTGCTCCATGCGGCGAAAGCGCAACGCTTATCTCCGGGCCTGGGGAGGGCAAGGGAAGCCTGGCCGTAATTGGCGCCGGCACAGGGCTTGGCGTTGGCCTGCTTTTGCCGGAACCTTCCGGCTGGCGGGCCGTGCCCTCAGAAGCCGGGCATACGGCTTTTCCATTCCAGGGCAAAGAGGAAAACGAATTTCAGGATTTTTTATGCGCCAGACTCAAGCTTGGCTATGCCAGAGGGGACGACACGATCACAGGCCGCGGCCTGAGTGTCCTGCATCAATTTCTCACGGGCGAGAAGCTTGCGCCGCATGAAGTGGGCCAGACTGCGTTGGATCACGACTGCCAGACCCTGCGCTGGTATTCGCGCTTTTACGCCCGCGCCTGCCGCAACTGGATGCTGACAACGCTTTGTTATGGCGGACTCTGGATAGCCGGGGGCATTGCCGCGCAAAATCCCTATTGCGTGCAAAATCCTTTTTTCCTTGAAGAACTTCACAATGCGCCAGAAAACTACTTGCGCAAAATCCCCCTGCGCCTGATTGCGGATAAAAACAGCGGCCTCTGGGGCGCAGCCTATCTGGCAAAGCTTCTGCTCCAGAATTAGCAAGAGGAACAATATTCAGCAAAACCAACGCACGGCCTTCATTCAAAGCTAGTACTGTCAAAAGGCTGCTCACAGGCAATCTCCTCTCCCCAAAGTGCATAATAACCCCGGACGAATCGGCAATACTTCTCCTGGATAGGCCGCCAGACAGCCCAT